>OLOY01000829.1_pt1 | contig 16699 bp, 9 predicted proteins | sample 1672771 | NCBI WGS metagenome assembly OLOY01 (sample SAMEA3136722, study PRJEB25190) | human gut metagenome
TTCTGCCAGGACATAAAATCACATTCCGGATTATTCTCACATCCATAATATTTTCGTCCTTTTTTGGTTTTCTTCAGAACGACTTCTTTACCACATTTTGGACAGAGAACACCGATTTTTTCATAATATGGCTTTGTATTTCTACATTCCGGAAATCCGGGGCATGCCAGGAAACGTCCGTGAGGACCGTATTTGATCACCATGTTCCTGCCGCAATTATCGCAGATCACATCAGTAACTTCATCCTGGATCTCCACCTTTTCCAGTTCCTTCTCAGCCTCATCCACATCTCTCTTCAGATCCGGATAGAAGTTGCTCACAACTGTCTTCCACTTTACAGTCCCTGCTGCCACACAGTCCAGCAGTCCCTCCATGGTAGCTGTAAAATTCACATCTACAATGCTTGGGAAAGCCTGCTTCATAATACTGTTTACCACCTCTCCCAGCTCTGTAACATATAAATTTTTCTGTTCCTTCGCTACATAGCGGCGACTGATGATCGTGGTAATTGTGGGAGCATAGGTACTGGGACGGCCGATTCCAAGCTCTTCCATGGTTTTTACCAGAGAAGCCTCTGTATAATGAGCCGGCGGCTGTGTGAAATGCTGCTCCGGTTTCAATTCCTTCAAAGTAAGCTTCATTCCTTTTTCCAGGCTCTGATTCAGTACATTTCCTTTTTTCTGGTCTTCTTCGTCTGTATAAACCGACATGAATCCATCAAAAACAACTTTAGAGGCAGCTACTGTAAAAGTATAATCACCTGCTCCTATTTTGACAGAGGTTGTTTCATATTTTGCAGGAGCCATACGGCTGGCTGCAAATCGTCTCCAGATCAGCTGGTAAAGCCTGAACTGGTCTCTGGACAAGGATTCCTTCAGAAGCACCGGAGTCCGGCTGATATCTGTAGGACGGATTGCTTCATGAGCATCCTGTATTTTCTGTCCCTTCTTAACAGCCTTCTCTGTTTTTGATACGTAATCCTCTCCATACTGGGCAGTGATATATTCTCTTGCCGCAGTATCCGCTTCCTCGGAAATTCGTGTAGAATCCGTACGCAGATAAGAGATCACACCTACTGTACCGCTTCCTTTAATATCAACACCTTCATATAACTGCTGAGCAAGACGCATGGTTTTCTGAGTAGAAAAGTTCAGTGTCTTGGCAGCTTCCTGCTGCAGTGTACTGGTGGTAAATGGAAGAGGTGCATTCTTGGTTCTCTCTCCCTTTTTCACTTCCGTAATCTCATATTCCTGATTCTGAAGAGCAGCAAGAAGTTCATCCATTTCCTGCTTATTATGAATATTCATCTTCTTATCTGTACCATAAAATTTAGCCTGCAGAGGTTTTTTCTCACCTTGCACCTGAAATTCTCCGTCCAGACTCCAGTACTCTTCAGGAATAAACGCATTGATTTCCTCTTCTCTGTCACAGATGATACGGAGAGCCACAGACTGTACACGGCCTGCACTTAACCCTCTTTTAACCTTTGCCCAGAGAAGCGGACTTATTGTATAACCTACCATTCGGTCCAGCATACGTCTGGCCTGCTGTGCATCTACCAGATCCATATCCAGATCTCTGGCCTGTTTGATAGAAGTCTTTACTGCAGTTTTAGTGATTTCATTAAAAGTAATCCTGTGCATTTTTTTCGGATCTTCCTTTAACGCCTGCATCAGATGCCAGGAGATTGCCTCTCCCTCACGGTCAGGGTCAGTTGCCAGATAAATCTTATCTGCTTTTTTTGCAGACTTACGCAATTTGGCAAGAAGCTCTCCTTTTCCGCGAATGGTAATATATTTAGGTTCGAAATCATGTTCTACATCAATTCCAAACTGACTTTTGGGGAAATCACGCACATGTCCGTTGGAAGCCTCCACATCATAATTTGCACCCAAAAATTTCTTGATCGTTTTTACTTTTGCAGGTGACTCCACTATCACCAGATATTTCGCCATGCTATCTCTCCTAGTTACAATCTATACTATCTGTTGTCACTGTTTCCTTTACAGTAACTTTCTGTTTCATCAGTTGTCCGACCGACAACCGAATTGCTACCCTCTCTACGTCCTTGTATAATAATGTTTTCCACATTCTGTAATCAGCCCCTGAAGCATTAACTCTATCAGATAATTGCTTACCTGACCAGGAGAAAAACCTGTTTTTCGCACAATATAGTCCACATTTTTTGGTCGTAAATCGAGACAACTATACACCATATTCAAATCACTTTCAAGTCCTAAGTCATTTTTTTCATCGCTTTTTATATTGGTTTTTGTACAGATTTCCAATTCTTCCAGTATAATTTCCGGGCTGTAGGCAATTCCGGCTCCATCATAAATCAGTTTATGGCAGCCCCTGCTGAGAGCATCTGTAACTGCACCTGGAATAGCATATACCATTTTTCCCTGTTCCAAAGCAAACCCTGCAGTGATCAGGGAGCCACTGTTTTCCTTTGCTTCCACGATGAGCACTGCATCTGCCAGTGCACTGATGATACGATTTCTGGCCGGAAAGCACCATGGCATAGGCTGTGTCCCAGGAGGGCACTCGCTGATCACTCCGCCCCCTTCCCAGAGAATTCTCTCATAAAGCTTTCGATTTGCCCTGGGATAGCAGACATCCACTCCACTTCCAAGTACTGCAAAGGTAGGCATTTTTCCCTCCAGTGCACCCTTGTGCCCCTCTGAATCAATTCCCAGTGCCATTCCGCTTATGATCTGAATGCCTGCTTCACTTAATACTTTCGCATACCGGAATGCCTGAATTCTGCCATATGGACTGCACATTCTTGCACCAATCACAGCCACTGCCGGCTTTTCTGCCAGAGGCAGTCTGCCCTTTACATAAAGTTTGTTTGGCATAGATGGATACTGTTTCATTTTTACAGGATATTCCGGATCCTCCTTTGTAATGCATCTGATATTTTCAGAAGTAGATTCTTTCATATAATAAATACCTTCCCATCCCTTATTTTATGACTGACTCCTTATCAAAAACTCTGTAGGATAAAGCCTCTCCAATATGATGACTGGCAATTTTTTCTTCCCTTTCCATATCTGCAATAGTTCGGGCAACCTTCAGTATCCTATGATAAGATCTGGCACTGAACGCAATCCGTTCAAAAGCTCTTGCCAGCAGTCTGGCACCGCTGTCTGTCACAGGGCAGAATCTGTCGATCTGACTGCTGCGAAGCTGACCATTGAATTTGATATCCATATCTTTATAACGTTCTCTCTGAAGCTTCTGCACCCTTTCCACCCTACTTCTGATCACTGCTGAATTTTCTCCTCTCTTTCCCTGATGAAGCTGCTCAAAAGAAATAGGCGGCACTTCTGTACTGATATCAATTCTGTCAAGAAGGGGACGGCTTATCTTTCCCAGATAACCGGCTACCGCCCCCGGAGTGCAGGTACAACGGTTCAGATCCGGATAGTAACCGCAGGGACAGGGATTCATGGCTGCGCACAACATGAAATCTGCCGGAAACGTGTAGGTTCCGCTTACCCTGGCAATATGAATCACCTTATCCTCCAGCGGCTGCCTGAGAAGTTCCAGACTACTTCTGGAAAACTCAGGCATCTCATCCAGAAACAGCACACCCCTGTGGGCCAGCGTAATCTCACCGGGTCTTGGATTGCGTCCCCCACCGGCCAGCGCATAGGCGGTGCTTGTATGATGAGGACTGCGGAAAGGTCTCTGACTGATCAGAGGATGGTCTCTGGCCAGGAGCCCCGCAATACTATATATTTTGGTAAGCTCCAGCTTCTCTTCAAAGCTTATTCCCGGCATAATCGTAGGCAGCCTTCTGGCAAGCATAGTTTTTCCGGTTCCCGGCGGTCCTATAAACAATATATTATGAAATCCACTCACTGCAATTTCTGCTGCCCTCTTTGCACTTTCCTGTCCTTCAATGTCCGCAAAATCCAGTCGATTCCTTTTCCCTCCGTTTTCCGGCTCCTCCTGCTTTTCTCTCTGTATATAGGGTTCCGGATCATTTAAGCACTGCATCAGTTCCTGAAGATTCTTCACTCCGGCTACCGGAACATCCCGGATCAGCCTGCCCTCCTTTAAATTTCCATAAGGCACCACACACAGTCTGCAGCCCAGGTCTCTGGCGCAGAGAACCATGGGCAAAATTCCGGAAACCTCATGGATTTCCCCATTCAGACTGATTTCACCGGACATCATCACCCCCTCCAATACCTGAGGCTTTATCATCTCAAAAGCAGCCATCACAGCAGCAGCCACCGGCATATCAAATCCGGCTCCTTCTTTCTTCATATCTGCAGGAGCCAGATTTACTGTAATTTTTTTAGGCGGAAACTGAAAACCATTATTTTTCAGTGCTGTCCGCACTCTGTCCTGTGCCTCCTTCACCTGAGCAGAAGGAAAACCAACCATTGTAAAGGATGGCAGACCATTACTTACATCTGCCTCCACCTGGACCGGACGCACCTCTATCCCCAGAATTGCAGCAGATAAAACACTTGCAAACAAATTTACTCCTTTCTTTGCGCAAAAATCCCCGCTGTTTCACACATAAATATATATTTTGGAAATTACGCAGATGAAATCGCAGTCAAACGATAAAACTCTGCTTAGAAAATAAGAAATGAGAAAAAGATTATCTTTTATTGTAGCCCATTTTGCTCCAATTTGCAAGTGTTCATTTTGTTCTGATTTATACTTTTTACATTATAATAAAAAAGGAGCGAACTTTATATGAAATTTCAACGTATTCAGGATTTGCGTACTGATGCTGATATGTCCCAGCGTGAACTCAGCGAAATCCTTCACATCAGTCAGCGTTCCTACTCTCACTATGAGACCGGTTCCAGAAATATTCCCATTGAAATGCTGATTCGCCTTGCCAACTATTATGAAATCAGCCTGGACTATCTTGTGGGACGTACAGATAACAAAAAAATGGCAAAATAAAATATAAATGCAGGAGGAAGGACTGTATTTTCAGTCTATTCCTCCTGCATTTTAATTTCTTATCATAATACCGTCAACTGACGGATGAACTTTTGCGCCCTCTGCCTTTTTTCTGGTTTTTATATACGCATATAGCCTGCCGTTGTCAAAGGTCAGGAAACCCTTTGCCTTATTCCCCAGAGAATCTTTAAAGGAAAAATTTGCCGCATTTCCTGCCACAGATTTTTTCACATTTGCCTCACACACAGCAGTTCCTTTTTTGTTGGTCTGTGTATAAGTAAAGGTAATGGTTTTCTCTGTAAGCTCTGTGATCTGTATGGTAACCCTTCCGTTTTCGCTTTTCCAGACTCCCATATAATCCTCAGGATTAAAAGCAGGTGCCCTGGTAATAACAGGTGTGGGAGTTACTGTAGGAATCGGTGTAGGCGTAGGAGTTGGTGTCGCAGCCGGGGTGGGTGTCACTGTAGGAATACTGGCCAATGCTGCTATGGCCTCATCTTTTTTCTGCTGTTTTTCCATAGCCTGTTTCTGTCTGGCCATAAGGATTCCTGCCAGACCTACAAGCAGGAATATAATAATCAATACAATAAGAAGTCTGGTCAGTATTCTTTTTTTTCTGTCTCTTCTGTTTCTCCTGTTATGTTTCGTTTCCGACAAATTATCCGTCTCCTTTTATATAGCGGATATTTTCAAACCGCTTCATCTATTACTTACTTTTTTCCTTAATGATACCTTTTCTGTAAGCTTCCAGAAGCTGGATCAGTTCCTGGATTCTTTCCTTCAGGGCATATCCGGTATCTGTATCTCCAACCAGCAGACGTCTCGGTGTATAACGGACTGCAACACGGTTTGAAGCAATATCTGTTTCCTTTGCAATAGCATCTGCCTTAGATGTAAAGGGCTCATGGGCACAGAGAGTCAGTCCATAGGAATTATAGATCAAAGTATATCCTGCAATTCCCGTAACCTTCCGATAGGCCTTACAAAAACCACCATCAATCACAATTACCTTGCCATTACATTTCACAGGGCTCTCACCTTCACTCTGATGAACAGGAACATGTCCATTAATAATATGTCCCTTCTCCGGATTCAATCCAAACTCAAGAAGCATCTGGTCCACAATTTCCTCTTTTTCCCAGAGTCTGTAGTATGCATTTTTCTTCTCCTCATGAGTAGCAGGATCTTCAATAAAATACCTTTCAAAAGTACTCATTTTACTTTTTCCAAACAAAGGAGAATTGGGTGCTGCCCAGATATACCACATAATATCTTTGCCTTTTTTCTGTTCCTCTTTATCTACCGCATAATATGCCCTGCGAACATAGGCTTCCAGAATATCATACAGTTCCTTACCCTTATAGCTTTTTCCATAAATCTGTACTTCACGGAAGGTTCCATCCTCATTAAGGGGAATGCTTCCATGAAAAAGCAGATTTCCATTATATACCTTATAAAGCCCTCCTTTATCAAGGAGAAAGAGGATATGCCTCTGAAGCTTTTCACAATTACGAAAAGCTGAGGAAAGTTTATCCATAACCTCCCTTTCTCCTTCCGTAAGCTCATAAGGATGGTTCCAGTCCACAGTAGGAAAGTTCGTATCCCGCAGTGGATATTCCTTTCCATCCGGCATGACGATCGTTCCCTTTTTCGGATCGATCCTGTGCAGTAATGCCCTGTCTTCCATCTGGAATTCCCTGTGCTTACGCACAAGCTTTCCTTCTAACTTAAACTGGATCACAGCAATGGCCTTATGCATTTTTTTGCCCAGTTCTTTTTCCAAAATATTATAATCAGAACTTCCTTTTATGGAAAAAATCTCACAGGGATCTTCTCCGTAAACTTCCATGGCAAAGGTGGCCAGAGGCAGCATATTAATTCCATATCCATCCTCCAGAATATCCAGGTTATCATATCGGATACTGTTTCTTAAAACAGTGGCAATACATGCCTGCTGTCCTGCCGCCGCACCCATCCACACTACATCATGGTTTCCCCACTGGATATCCAGGGAATGATATTCCATCAGTCTGTCCATAATAAAATGAGGTGCCGGACCTCTGTCATAAATATCTCCCAGAATGTGCAGATGATCCACAACCAGCCTCTGGATCAATTCTGCCAGGGCAATAATAAAATTTTCTGCCCTTCCAATCTGAATAATGGTATTTACAATCGCATCATAATAAGCTTCTTTATCCAGTACTTCTGCTTTCTCTGTGATCAACTCCTCGATTACATAGGCATAATCTGCAGGCAAAGCCTTGCGTACCTTGGATCTGGTATATTTGGAGGCAGTTGTCTTACACACCTCGATCAGACGGTAAAGGGTGATCTTATACCAGTTTTCCATATCCTCTTCTTCACTTTTAACCACATCAATTTTGTCCTTCGGATAATAAATCAGAGTAGCAAGAGCCCGTTTGTCGCTGTTGCTGAGAGTATGTCCAAATACATCATCAATCTTTTTGCGCACTGCTCCTGAGCCATTCCTGAGAACATGGGAAAATGCCTCATATTCTCCGTGCAGGTCTGACAGAAAATGTTCCGTACCTTTGGGCAGATTCAGAATAGACTGCAGGTTGATGATTTCCGTAGAAGCTTTTCCTATTGTAGGATAAAGCTCAGCCAGTCTCTGTAAATATCTTAATTCTTCTTTTCGCATATCCATCTCCTTGTTTTCCTGTCTCTTATGATATAGCCAATCTGACACTTGCACAGATCAGCCGGTGAAATCAAACAATGACATCTGATTGGACTGAGGAATATCGCCGAACAATTTCAGGTCATCCATCAGATCAATCACAGTTTTACTAACTTTGGTCCTGTCACGAAAATCATCCTTTGACAAAAATCTGCCCTGTTTGGCAGCATCCACCACTGCATCTGCTGCCTTACCTCCCAGACCATCAATGGTGGCCAGTGCAGGCATCAGTTTTCCGTCTACAATCTGAAACCGCTGGGCCTTGGCAGTATAAATATCAATAGGAACAAACTCAATCCCTCTGGCATACATTTCCTGTACAATACGCATATCTTTTAAAGTATCCTGATCTTTCTTGGAGGCAGCATCTCCTTTTTTGCGTATCTCTGCCATATAATATTCCAGACGTTCTTTTCCCATACACATCAGTTCGTAGGAAAAGGCAGTGGCACGGATACTAAAATAAGCTGCATAATAGGCCAGTGGCTGAAATACCTTATACCAGGCAATACGATATGCCATCATAACATAGGCTGCTGCATGAGCCTTAGGGAACATATACTTGATCAGCTTACAGGACCAGATATACCAGTCTGGCACATCATGTTCCTTCATAGTCGTGATCCACTCCTCACGAAGGCCCTTGCCCTTACGGACACTCTCCATAATGGTAAAGGCCAGACCGCTCTCCACTCCCTTGCCGATCAGATAGATCATAATATCATCACGTGTACAGATTGCAGTGGAAATAGTTGCTTTTCCTTCCTGGATCAGTACCTGGGCATTTCCCAGCCATACATCAGTACCATGGGAAAGCCCCGCAATACGAACCAGATCAGAGAAATATTTTGGCTTAGTATCTATAAGCATCTGCATGGCAAAATCTGTACCAAACTCCGGAATTCCCAGACAGCCAAGCTTGCATCCCCCTATATCCTCAGGCTCAATATGAAGAGCCTTTGTGCTGGCAAACAGCGACATCACATCCTTCTGATCCAGGGGAATGTCCCTGGCACTGATGCCTGTCAGATCTTCCAGCATACGGATCATGGTAGGATCATCATGCCCGAGTATATCAAGCTTCAGCAGGTTTCCGTCAATAGAATGATAATCAAAATGTGTTGTGATAATATCACTGTTCACATCATTGGCCGGATGCTGAACCGGAGTAAATTTCTCAATCTCTTCTCCCATAGGAAGTACGATAATTCCTCCCGGATGCTGTCCGGTAGTCCTTCGCACACCGGTGCAGCCCTGGACAATACGGTTAATCTCACAGTAACGCTTATGTACTCCACGTTCTTCATAATAATTTTTCACATAACCAAAGGCTGTTTTCTCGGCAAGTGTACCAATGGTACCTGCCTTGAAGGTCTGGCCCTTTCCGAAAATAACCTCCGTATATCTGTGAGCATTCGCCTGATATTCTCCGGAAAAGTTAAGGTCAATATCCGGTTCCTTATCTCCCTTAAATCCCAGGAATGTCTCGAAAGGAATATCAAATCCCTCTTTCTTCATTTTGGTTCCACATTTAGGGCATATCTTATCCGGCATATCACAACCTGCCATTCCGGAATACTTTCTGACCTCAGGAGAATCAAAATCACTGTATTTACAGTCAGGATTAGGGCACAAATAGTGGGGCGGCAGAGGATTAACCTCTGTGATTCCTGACATAGTCGCTGCCAGGGAGGAACCTACAGAGCCTCGGGAGCCTACCAGATATCCATCTTCATTAGACTTCCATACCAGCTTCTGGGCAATAATATACATTACCGCATAACCATTGGAAATAATGGAATGCAGTTCTTTATCCAGACGGTCCTCTACAATCTTTGGAAGAGGATCGCCGTACATTTCATGGGCCTTGGTAAAACAGATATTCTTCAGATCCTGATCCGAATTTTCAATAACCGGTGGAAATTTGTCCGGGTGGATCGGTGAAATTTTTTCGATCATATCCGCGATCTTACCTGGATTTGTGATCACCACTTCCTCAGCCTTTTCGCTGCCCAGATAGGAAAACTCATCCAGCATTTCCTCCGTAGTACGCAGATACAGAGGTGCCTGCTCATCCGCATCTGAAAATCCATTCCCGGCCATAATGATCCGACGGTAAACCTCATCCTGAGGATCCATAAAATGTACATCACAGGTAGCTACCACCGGCTTTTTAAACTGCTCTCCAAGCTTCACGATCCGGCGGTTGATCTCCCGGAGATCCTCCTCTGAATTTATCATATCATGCTTTTCATCTGCAAGCATAAACTTATTGTTTCCTATTGGCTGGATTTCCAGATAATCATAGAAATTCACCAATCTGGCGATTTCTGCCTCAGGTGCATTCCGAAGAAGGGCCTGATACAGCTCCCCTGCTTCACAGGCACTTCCTACCAAAAGTCCTTCTCTATATTTTTCCAGCACGCTCTTTGGTACTCGTGGTCTTCTGTGATAGTATTTCAGATGAGACTGGCTGACAAGCTTATACAGGTTAATGCGTCCCGGTTCATTCCGCATAAAAATAATAGCATGATAAGTAGGCAGTTTTCTGACAGTATCCGTTGAAACTGCTCCCTGCTTGTTTAATTCATCCACATCTACGATATCACGTTCTGCCAGCATCTGCACAAATTTCACAAAGATCTCCGCAGTGCACGCCGCATCATCCACTGCCCTGTGATGATTCTCCAGGGAAACACCTACTGCTTTCGCTACTGTATCCAGCTTAAAACGGTTCAATGCAGGAAGCAGAAATCTGGCCATACCTACAGTATCCACATAGGTAAAGTCATGAGAAATCCCCAGTCTGTCACAGTTTTTCATAATAAATCCCATATCAAAGTCTGCATTGTGGGCAACCATTACCGCACCCTTGCAGAATTCCAAGAATCTGGGCAGAACCTCCTCGATGGGAGGGGCGTCCATTACCATACTGTCATTAATACTGGTCAGCTGTTCAATCCGAAAAGGAATGGGAACCCTGGGATTTACAAAAGTAGAAAAACGCTCTGTGATCTGGCCATTCTCTACAAGCACTGCTCCAATTTCGATGATATGACAGGTCAGAGAGGAAAAGCCTGTGGTTTCAATATCAAATACCACAAATTTCCCATCCAGGCTTTGTCCTTTACCATTTGTAACCATACCCTTTAAATCATCTACCAGGTAAGCCTCCATACCATAAAGAACTTTAAAATCCGAATCCTTGGGCACACAACCGCCCCATGCATCAAAGCAGTGGTTTGCCTCTGGAAAAGCCTGAACTACGCCATGATCTGTAATGGCAATTGCCTTGTGCCCCCATTCATAGGCACGCTTTACCAGAGCCTTGGCCTCTGTGACTCCATCCATATCACTCATTTTGGTATGACAATGAAGCTCCACTCGCTTTTGAGGACTGGTATCCACCCTGGCAGTGGTAAAATTGGCAATCTTCTTAATTCCCGCAATGGAACCGATGGTCAGTTCACTGTCAAAACGGTCAATTGTAGTAACACCGCGGAACTTTAAAAAAGCTCCCTTCTTTACATGCTCTGTAACCTCAGGCACCTGCTCGTTTCTGAGGAACATTTTTACTACAATACTGTCTGTAAAGTCTGTAATCGGAAAGATCAGGATTGTTTTCTCATTACGGATCTCCCTTGCTTCCACATCCATAACCTGTCCGCGTACAATAACTTCACCCATCTCACCGGTAATAGATTCCAGGGTAATGGGCTCTCCTTCAAAGTCTCTTCCATAAATAACATCCGGATTGCTGTCCCTGCGGAAACCGCCGCGGAAATCTCCTTTTTTGTCTTTTCGCTCTCCAAAGGACGGTTTTTTCTCCTGTTTTACAGATGTCTTGTCTTCTTTTTTGTCTTTGTTTTCCGTCTTCGCCGTCTTTACCTCTTCTGCCGGCTTCTGTCCGTCCTCTTCTTTGCTGCTGTTCAGTTTTGCATGGCGGATAACATTCTCTACCTCCTGTGCAATCTGGGCAGCTGCATTTTTCCTGTATCTGCTCTCCTGTGTCTCCACAAAATCCAGTTCCACCTTCAGATCCATGCCACATCTCTCGCAAAAAACCTTGTGGAGATATTCCACCAGAATTTCACTTTTCTCCCTGGCGATTACAGAATCCGGAAGTATCATACGCAGATCATTCTCTCCCGGAAAAGTAATCTGTGCCTGTTTAAACATATTGTACTCAAGCATGTTATAGCTGCGCAGTTCCAGTTCCATACTGGAACGATAAGTTTCCAGAAAATTCTCCGGGGTATACTGTCTGGACAACCGGAATTTTTCAATAACAGTCACTCGCAGTTCAAGTCCTGAGAAAAGCTGCCTTTCAATCTGATCCTCCAATTCAAAGATATGTTTCTTGTGGATCCATCGTTCACTTTTTATATAAACCCAGATATGAGTTTTGGAGGGATTACAGGAAACTCTGGTCACAGTGACCATTTCCAGCAATTCCTCCAATTCTTTTTTCACTTTTAAGTTGGGAAATACATCAAAAAAGTCTTTTTCCAAAATAAAATCTCCTTTTTTCAGCCAGAAAACCCTGTCTGAAAAACCATTCCTGTCTTTCCGTTATTTCTGCCAGTTCAGAAGCTCCTGACGCAATGTTTCAAGCAGCTGATCTTCAGGAACCTTCTTTATGATCTCGCCGCCTTTGATCAACAGGCCAACTCCTACACCGCCGGCGATACCGATATCAGCTTCTTTGGCTTCCCCTGGGCCATTTACCACGCACCCCATTACAGCGACCTTTATATCCAGCGGAATATCCTGTACCATAGTCTCTACCTGATTTGCAAGACCAATCAGATCAATCTGAGTTCTGCCACAGGTCGGACAGGAAACTACCTCTACCCCGCCTTTACGCAGTCCAAGGGTTTTCAGGATTCTCTTTGCAGATTTAATTTCCTCCAGAGGCGCTCCTGTCAAAGATACACGAATGGTATCTCCTATTCCCTGATACAGAATAATCCCCAGTCCCACAGCTGATTTAATATTTCCTGAATATAGAGTTCCTGCTTCTGTAATTCCTACATGAAGAGGATAATCTGTCTGCTGTGCGATCAGCTCATGAGCCCTGGCACACATGAGAACATCAGAAGATTTGATACTGATCACCAGATTATCATAACCCAGTTCTTCAATAATGTGTACTTTATCCAAAGCACTTTCCACCAGCCCTTCTGCTGTAACACCATGATATTTCTCTACCAGTTCCTTTTCCAGGGAACCACTATTTACCCCTACACGGATAGGAATATTACGCTCCTTTGCTGTATCCACTACTGCCTTGATCCTGTCAGTGCTTCCAATATTACCGGGGTTAATACGGATTTTATCTGCACCATTTTCCATAGCTGCAATGGCCAGACGGTAATCAAAATGAATATCTGCTACCAGCGGAATGTGTATCTGTTTTTTGATTTCTCCCAGAGCCCTGGCCGCCTCCATAGTCGGCACTGCGCAGCGGATAATATCACAGCCTGCCTGTTCCAGGGATAAAATCTGACTAACAGTGGCCTCTACATCTTCGGTCTTTGTATTGGTCATGGACTGGATAAGTATGGGATTCCCGCCGCCGATTTTTCTGTTTCCTATCTGAATTACTTTAGTGTGGTCTCTATACATGAAAATAACCTCTTTTTATTTTTATATCTGACATTGCCCTTATCAGGCAACATCATCTGGCTTTCAAACAATTACTTTATTTTCGGATTTCCATCAGTTTGTCCTTCAACTCATTTTCCATACGACGCATCTCTGCCTCAGCAGCCTGCCGTTTCTCATGGCCTTCCTGCTGAATACGGATCACCTCATCCAGGGTCTGTATTAAATCTGCATTGGTTTTCTGCAAAGTTTCAATATCTACGATACCACGCTCAGATTCCCTGGCTGTCTCTACAGTGGCTGTATGAAGGGTTTCTGCATTTTTTCTCAGAAGCTCATTGGTCAGATCCGTTACCTGGCGCTGAGCCTGAGCCGCTTCTGTGGAATGAGCAATTCCCAGTGCAAGAACCATCTGGCTTTTCCAGAGAGGAATGGTATTCACAATCGTTGTCTGGATTTTCTCTACCATACTTGTGTCATTATTCTGGATCAGACGGATCTGAGGAGCAGTCTGCATAGCAATGGTTCGGGTAAGCTCCAGATCATGAAGCTTCTTTTCAAAACGATTGCATTTTTCCTCCAGATCCCTGACTGCCTGAGCATCTTCCGGCTGTCCTGATAAAGCTGCTTTATTCTTCAATTCTGCCAGTTCACCATTTCTGGTTGCCTCCAGCTTCTGGTTTCCAGCAGCAATATACATGGTCAGCTCTTTAAAGTAGCTCAAATTCTGGTCATACATTTTATCCAGCATTGCAGAATCCTTCAGAAGGCGTACCTGATGCTCCTGAAGGGCATCTGTTATTTTGCCCACACTTATCTCGGCTTTGTCATATTTGTTCTTCAGATTCTCAATCTTGGAGGTCTGTTTGCGGAAAAATCCAAAAAAGCCCTTATTTTCCTCCTCGGCACTGAAATCCTTTAATTCTCCAACTACGCTTGAAATCAGATCCCCAACCTCGCCCAGATCCTGAGTCTTTACATTTTCCAGAGCTGCATCTGAAAAATCAGCCATTTTCTTCTGGGTTCCGGCTCCATACTGAAGAATTTGGTTTGTGTTGGTAATATCGATCTTAGCAGCAAAATCATCTACCATTTTCTGCTCTTCCGGAGAGAGGGCCGGCATTTTTGCTTTTACTTCCTGCTTTTTTTCAGGCTCCGGCACGGAAACGGCTGTCGGTTCTGTTTCTCCCAGATCAGGATCCAATGTTAAGGTTGGTGCCTCTGTTGGTTCCAATACTAAATTTGCTTTTTCAAAATCCTGCATTTCGTTTCCCATAAGTTCTCTCCTTTTCTATTATGCTTTTGCTGTTATTGCTTCTTCATACGGTTGAAATCATCCTCTGTCAGCCCTTCCTGTGCCAATAAAGTGTGTAATACAGAAATGTCACTGGATACATCCATAGCTGTATCCTCAAAAATAGAATCCAGCAGTTTTTCAAAAGCCAGGTTTAAGGTATCCAGAGATTCTTCAATTTCCTTTTTGGAATTTTGAATATTTTCTCCCTGCACCGGCTGCTTATCCATATCTGCATATGCATTCAAAAGCTTCACTGTAATTGGCAGATAATAGGACATCATTTTTTTCAGATCCGGCACTATCTCCGGATGCTCCTGGGCACGCTCCAGAATACGTTTCACGATCAGCTCCATTCTGGAAATCTTGGCTGATATCATCTCACCGGGAATTGCATCATTGCATTCTCCCAGCTTTTTCAGATAATCATTCCCCTTATCCAGAATTTCCTGTACCTCAGGAGCAGTATTCTGCCTGAGCCTGTCTGCCTCTGCCTGCTTTTTTTGTTCTTCCTGTGTTCTCTGCTCCAGTGCATTCTGTGTGACTGTATACTGTCTGTATGTCTCATTACTTGTGATCAGGCATGTTTCCTGATTATCAATATGTCCCTGACGAAACCAGCCTCTGGCTATCATTTTTTTGATATCTTTCTTTACAAAATCCACGGGTTTGTCCACAGCAATGGATAACTGTTCAAAATTAGAATAGGTATGATTTCCCAGTGTCTGCTGATATCTCTGAAAACGGTTCAAACTTCCCAGTCTGCTCACGCCTGCTGCCAGAAAGCCACCGCCGATAACAGCTCCTGTTGCCAGAAAGCCAATACCGCCGGCTACTATGGAATTCATTTTCGCTACTGTACCGAAAATCCCCAAAACCAGACATCCCAGTCCCATTCCACTGGCCAGGATTCCTCCTGTAACAGACATAAGCAGCCCCTTCACACGGACACCTGTCATTTTCTCATAAAGAGCAGGCATTTCCTTTTTCCCATCTGCCTGAGATCTGGCAGCATCCTGTGCCGCACGCTCCTGCTTTCGCTTTTCCTCAAAAGCCTGTGTTCTGGTCTTCTGCTGTTCTGTCTGCATCCCGGCATTGGTATTTCCATTTCCGAACACATTATCCAGGCCATTTTTGATGGCTGTGCTTCCGGTCTCTACTGCTGTATTCACTGCCAGATTTACTGCGTCATTTACTGTATTTTTTATTTCTTTTGTCATTTTCTGATAGTCCTGGGAGTTTACGCCGTCATCAATGATGGTTTTAAGTCTGTCCCCTAACTCTCCAAATTGATTCAAATTTTGATTACTCATTTTTTCCTCCCATATTTCTGCTATTTATTATAGCGAAATCCTGTCTAAAAAGCAACACGCGGGAAAGCAAAGTACAAACAGGAACAAAAAAAATCCAAAAAATCAAATTCCCCATTGAAGTTAGCAGTCAAAAGTTTTACAATGGTAAAGAGATAAATTACACAAAGTAATGAATGTGAACGGAGGAATTGATATTATGGAAAAAAAGAATATGGACTGGGGCAGCTTAGGCTTCGGTTATGTACAGACCGATTATCGTTATGTATCTAAATTCAAAGACGGTGCATGGGATGCAGGTGAACTTACTACAGATCCTAACGTAACATTAAATGAGTGTGCCGGTGTATTCCAGTATGCACAGACTGTTTTCGAGGGAATGAAGGCTTACACAACAGAAGACGGACATATTGTTACTTTCCGTCCGGATTTAAACGCAGAACGTATGGCAAATTCAGCAAAAAGGCTTGAAATGCCGGTATTCCCGGAAGACCGTTTCGTTGATGCCATCGTACAGACAATAAAAGCAAATGCAGCATATGTTCCACCATATGGCTCAGGTGCTACATTATATGTGCGCCCATATATGATGGGTACCAATCCTGTTATCGGCGTTAAGCCTGCTGATGAGTATATGTTCCGTGTGTTTACAACACCTGTAGGACCATATTTCAAAGGCGGCGCTAAACCGATCACCATCCGTGTCAGCGATTTTGACCGTGCTGCACCTCATGGAACAGGTCATATCAAAGCAGGTCTTAACTATGCAATGAGCTTACATGCAATCGTAGATGCTCACAAGAACGGATTCGATGAGAACATGTATCTTGATGCAGCTACACGTAC
>OLOY01000852.1_pt1 | contig 16341 bp, 14 predicted proteins | sample 1672771 | NCBI WGS metagenome assembly OLOY01 (sample SAMEA3136722, study PRJEB25190) | human gut metagenome
GATTTTGTAGGAGGTTCTTATTTTCCTGAGAATTTATCTGGCCGGGATTTCATTTAGTATTTTTTGTTTTTATCATAAGAACCCAAAGCAGGCTACTTTTATGGGGACTTTGATCTACATATTTGCAGGATGGACCATTTATGCAGCCATGAAGCACCCTTACTTTTCCAATCCTATGATTTATCTGCCTCTGGTGCTGATGGGCATTGATAAGATCTACAAAAAAGAGAAGCCATGGCTTTTTATCTGGGCAACGGCTATTTCGGCGATGTCAAACTTTTATTTCTTTTATATGATCTGTATTTTTATGCTTCTCTATGCTGCTTTCCGCTATTTTGGGATTTTTCAGAAGAGAAGTGTCAGGGATGTTTTACAGTGGTTTGTAAAGTTTGTAGGTTATTATGGAGTGGCGCTGATGATCGCGGCTGTAATTTTTCTGCCGGTTGTCATGACACTCTTTGGCACAGAACGCTTCCAGGTGGAAAATTACGTGCCCCTTTTATATGATAAGATTTATTATGAAAAATATCTGGGTGATCTGATCGGTGAAAATATGATCCAGTGGGGTGTTGCCGGTTATTCGGCAGTTGCCATGGCAGGAGTATTTGTGCTGTTTTCCAGGAAAAGAAAGTACCTGGATCTGAAGCTTGGATTTATTATACTGAATCTGTTTTTGCTGATCCCGTTTGCCGGGCATGTGCTCAATGGCTTTTCCTATGTGTCCAATCGCTGGATCTGGGCCTATGGAATGATGATCGCATATATCTTTGTGAAAGCCTATCCGGAGCTTTTTACCCTTAAGGTAAGGGAGAAGAAAAAAATCTTTGTTATGACTGTGGTGTACTGTGTGCTAGCTTTATTTGCACAGTCAGCCCGGACGCAGAGAAATATGGCGGCAGTGATCGTTCTGGTTCTGGCTGTGTTTACAGTTACCTCCTTTGGCAATATTTTCCTTCAGGGAAAATATATGTGCGGCATGCTTTCCGGACTTTTGGTGGTCAGCATTCTGTTGAACGTGTCCTATCAGTATTCCTATGAAAAGGATTATCTGTCTGAGTTTGCAGGGGAAGAGGATGTAATGGACAAGCTGGAATCCAATACAGATAAGGCAGTATTGAATACCGGAGACCAAGGGGTGTACAGATACGACCAGTATGGTGCTCTTCCTTATGATAATACGTCCATGTATATGGGTACCAACAGCACAGCCTATTATTTCAGTCTGGCTAACGGAAGTATCAGTCAGTTTTTTAATGAAATGTATCTGAATACGCCCTGGGAGCAGCATTATGAGAATCTGGACAGCAGGACGATCCTTGACCGTCTGGCTGCAGTGAAATATTTTGTGATCAGCGGCAATAATTACAAATATCTGCCCTATGGATATAACCGGGAAAAAGGTTCAGCAGGTAAGGGAAACAAGGAGTGCAGGGCATATACAGGAGACAGCACACTGCCTCTGGGGTATACCTATGACAGCTACATTCCCAGGTCTGAATATGAAAAAATGGACGTTGTGAAGAAGCAGCAGGCTCTTCTGGACGGAGTTGTGCTGGAGGATAGTTCCCTGCCAAAAGCTTCTACTTATTTTGACGATGAATCTATGGATTACAGAATAGAACCGGGAGAGGGATGTACGGTATCTGACGGCAAAATTTATGTAACCCGTGAGGGTGCCAGCCTGAAGCTGGCTTTTAACGGACTGGCAGAATGTGAGACTTATCTTGTTGCAGATAATCTGGATTATGACAGCCTTTCTCCCAGACAGTTGATCGGCAAAAAACAATGGAACAACCTGTCTGATTATGAGAAAAATAAAGTCTGGAATAAGGACAGTATGTGGCGTTATTGGAAGGAGACAAAGGAAGCGGCAATGTCAGTAGCCTCCGGTGATGTGCAGAAAAGTATTAAGATTTTCACAGATAAATACAATGCATACAGCGGACGCCATAATTTCCTGTGCAATCTGGGATATTCCAGGACCAACAGAAAGGTGATCACACTTACCTTTGAAAATACAGGAATTTATACTTATGATAAGTTTCGGGTTGTGTGCCAGCCTGTACAGGGAATCCAGGAAAAGACACAGGAGCTCGGGGCAGAAACTCTTCAGAATATAAACCAGGAAGAGAACCAGATCACCGGAGAGATTACAGTTTCAGGCAAAAGGGCATTGGTTTTGGCAATTCCTTACAGCAAAGGCTTTACTGCTTATGTGGACGGGAAAAAGGCAGAGCTTAAGAAGGCCAATACCATGTATATGGCAGTGGAACTGGAAGAGGGACATCATACAATACAGCTTATTTATTGTACTCCCTATATAAAAACCGGAGCAGTACTTACTCTGACGGGGCTCCTTTTATATTTTATATTGGTATATAGAAGCCGCAGAAAGAAAACCTGTAGGTAAGAATAGACAGCTAACAGATTTGGTGTATAATAATTTTTGAAAGACAGACGAGGAGATAAGATGAACAGATTATCAGTAGTGCTTCCGGCATATAATGAGGAACTGATGGTGGGAAAGACCTGCCGGGTATTGAGGGAGGTTCTCACAGAGGCAGAGATTCCTTACGAGCTGGTGGTAGTAAACGATGGTTCCGCAGATGGTACCTGGGCGGAGATTAAAAAGGCAGGGAAAAAGGACCCGAATGTAACAGGAGTTCATTTTTCCAGAAACTTTGGCAAGGAGGCAGCTGTTTTTGCAGGACTGGCCCAGGCCTCCGGTGATGTGATCGCTGTGATGGACTGTGATTTACAGCATCCCCCGGCAACGCTGGTACAAATGTACCGCTTGTGGCAGGATGGATATGAAGTGATCGAGGGCGTCAAATCAGACAGAGGAAAAGAGGGCGCTGTCCATAAAAAATGTGCAGAATTTTTCTATGGCATTATGACCAAGGCAACAAAGGTGAATATGAAGGATGCCTCGGATTTTAAGATGATGGATCGAAAGGCGGTGGACAGCATTTTGTCTATGCCTGAGAGAAATATGTTTTTCAGGGCTACTTCCTCCTGGGTAGGATTTAAGACTACCAGTGTTAGGTTTGAGGTACAGGAGAGAGAGGCAGGGGTCTCCAAATGGTCTCCCTGGTCTCTGGTGAAATATGCGTTTACCAATATTGTGGCATTTACTACAGTTCCTCTGCAGTTTGTCACAGTAGGGGGATTGATCTGCTTTCTGTGTTCCCTGGCTTTGATGATCTATTCTCTGGTGCAATATTTTGGAGGACGGGCAGTAGAGGGATATACTACCCTGCTTCTGGTGCTTTTGCTTATAGGAAGTGCGGTAATGATTAGTCTTGGGATCATCGGATATTATATTGCCAAAATTTATGAGGAAGTGAAGCATCGTCCCCGTTATATTGTGTCAAAGATCATCCATGGAAGTGAAGAAGATTTGGAGCGTAGAAAATAAATGAAACAGTTGATAAAAAAATTATATGCAAGCTCAGTGGTGCGCTATGTGTTTTTTGGCGGATGTACTACACTGGTAAATCTGATCAGCTTTTATGTTTTAAGAAAGCTGAGGGTTGGGCTGAATATTGCCAATGTGATTTCCATTATACTGGCGATCCTTTTTGCTTATGTGGTGAATTCAAGGTTTGTTTTCCAGGATAAATGTGAAACTTTGGCAGATCACATCCGGCCCTTCTGCAAGTTTATCAGTGCCCGTCTTATGACCATGGTCATTGAGGTGGGAGGCGTCTGGTTGCTGGTAGCAAAGCTGGGAATGAATGATATGGTGGGCAAATTTGCCACACAGTTTATTGTGCTGATCCTGAATTATGTGTTCAGCAAATTCTTTGTTTTTACCACAGGAAAAAAGAATTCTAAGGAGAATTAAAGATATGAAAAAATATAGTACACTGGAGGAAACGCTTGCAGCGATCACACCTCTTGATAAGAAGGCAATGGAGATTGCCCAGAAGCGCTGGGACAGTATTGCAAAACCCCTCCATTCTCTGGGAAAGCTGGAGACACTTCTGGTCCAGATCGCGGGAATTACAGGAAATCCGGATATTGATCTTTCCAGAAGGGCACTGGTTGCCATGTGTGCGGATAACGGAGTTGTGGAAGAGGGAGTGACCCAGACAGGCCAGGAGGTTACGGCGATTGTGGCTGAAAATTTCCTTAAGGGTGATACCAGTGTCTGTGCCATGTGCAGGCAGTGTAATGTGCTGGTCTATCCTGTGGATACCGGGATGGTGACAGATACAAAGGTTCGTACAGACCTGAAAGTCATGAAGGGAACCCATAATATGACCAAGGGTCCGGCTATGACCAGAGAGGAAGCTATCCGGGGAATCATGGCCGGTGTAACGGCAGCGGCAGAGCTGAAAGCGGAGGGATATCAGATCCTGGCTACCGGTGAGATGGGAATCGGAAATACCACGACCAGCAGTGCTGTGGCTTCTGTGCTCCTGGATCAGCCTGTAGAAACCATGACAGGCAGAGGGGCAGGTCTTACCAGTGAAGGTCTGAACCGAAAGGTAGCAGCCATTAAGAAAGCCGTTGAGCTGAACCGCCCGGATCCTGCAGATCCTGTGGATGTACTGGCCAAGGTAGGTGGACTGGATATTGCAGGAATGACAGGTGTGTTCCTGGGTGGCGCTGCCCTTCATATGCCTGTGCTGATGGATGGTTTTATTTCCTGTGTGGCAGCCCTGATCGCTATGAAGCTTTGCCCTACAGCAGGAGATTATATTTTGGCTTCTCATGTATCAAAGGAACCGGCTGCTCATCTGATCCTGGAGCACATGGGAAAGGAAGCAATCCTTCACGCAGATATGTGTCTGGGAGAGGGAACCGGTGCAGTAACTCTGTTTCCGGTATTGGATATGGCTGCAGCAGTTTATCACTCCATGAGTACCTTTGAGGATATTCATGTGGAGCAGTATGAGGAGTTAAAATAATGTTGATTCTTGTTACAGGGGGCAGCGGAAGCGGGAAATCTGCTTTTGCAGAAGACCGTGTACTCTCTCTGGGGGAGGCGAAGCGGATCTATATCGCTACCATGCACCCTTTTGACCAGGAGAGCTTTAAAAGGATTGAACGTCATCGGAAAATGCGGGCAGGCAAGGGCTTTGATACAGTGGAATGCTATACAGGGCTGAAGGATGTAAAGATTTCCGAGGACAGTGTGGTATTACTGGAATGTATGTCCAACCTTACGGCAAATGAAATGTTTGAGGAAAATGGTGCCCATCAGAAAACGGTAGAAGAGATCCTGGCTGGTGTGCAAAGGCTGAAGGAGACGGCCAGGCATGTGGTGATTGTGACCAATGAGATTTTTTCAGATGGAGTTACATTTGAGGAAGAGATGAATATCTATCTGAAATATCTGGGGGAGATCAATCAGGCTGTGGCAAAAATGGCAGATGAGGCAGTAGAAGTGGTATACGGGATTCCGGTATACCTGAAGAAGATGGATAATAATAAATAATAATTGAGGAGTTTTATATATGAAATCCCTGTGGAATAATTTTAAGGTGGCATTTGCCATGTTTTCCAAAATTCCCATGCCCAGAGCTGACTGGACAAAGGAAAATATGAAATATATGTTTTGTTTCTTCCCTTTTATCGGCACTGTGATCGGTATATTGACAATAGCGGTGACCTGGCTGGGACTGCGGTTTGGATATGAACCGGGATTTGTAACAGTAGTGCTGGTGCTGATACCGGTACTGGTGACCGGTGGGATCCATGTGGATGGACTTCTGGATACCTCTGATGCCCTCAGCTCCTGGCAGGAACGGAGCCGGAGACTGGAAATCCTGAAAGACTCCCATGCAGGGGCTTTTGCAGTGATCACTGCAGCCGTGTATTTTCTTACCTGGTTGGGGGCTTTCAGTCAGCTTTATGGAAGGGGAAATCTTCATGCCATAGGAATCCTCAGTCTTGGATTTATGGTTTCCAGGTGTCTGTCAGGAATTGGGGTGATCACCTTTCCGAAGGCAAAAGCAGATGGCACAGTAGCGCAGTTTTCCAGAAATTCTTCGGATGTGGTATCCAGAAATGTATTGATCTTTTATCTGGTACTTCTTCTGGCAGGGATGATGTGGATCCACCCTGTATGGGGGCTGGCAGCCTTTGTGGCAGCTTTGCTGGTATTCTGGTATTATCATCATATGGCAATGAAATATTTCGGAGGAACCACAGGAGATCTGTCCGGCTTTTTCCTTTGCCTCTGTGAGGTGGGAATGGCTGTGGTACTGGCTGTGATTTCTAATTTCTAAAGAGGATGTGGGGTGCATAGAGTATGGAAATGATTATAGGTGGTGCATATCAGGGAAAAACAGAATATGCCAAAAAAGAATATCCGGATTTGATCTGGGGAGAGGGCAGCAGTCTGTCCAGAGAGGAATTGTTTGCTGCAGAAGGCGTCCTGAATTTTCATGAGTTTATCTGCAGAGAGATAAAAGCAGGCAGGGAAGTGTCTGATCTGGCAGAAGCTCTGATCCGTAAGAATCCGAAGGTGGTTCTGGTTTCTCAGGAGGTAGGATATGGAGTGGTTCCCATAGATGCCTTTGACAGAAAATACAGAGAAGCAGTAGGTCGGGTCTGTACCAGACTGGCTGCCTACAGCCACAAGGTTACGCGGGTGGCCTGCGGGATTGGAATGGTGATTAAGAATGATTAAATTATGGCTGATCCGTCATGGAATGACAGAGGGAAATAAGAATGCCAGATATATTGGTGTAACAGATGAGCCTCTTTGTCCGGAAGGAATAGAGGTTCTCCGAAAAATGGATTATCCCGGGCCGGAGGCTATTTACGTCAGCCCTCTGAAACGATGTGTGCAGACTGCGGCGATTCTTTTTCCGGAAGAGCCGGTACATATTATTGAAGAGCTGTCCGAATGCGATTTTGGGGAATTTGAGAATAAAAATTATAAGGAACTGGACGGAAATGCTAATTATCAGGCATGGGTGGACAGTAAGGGACTGCTGCCCTTCCCCGGAGGAGAGAGCAGAGAGGAAGCCAAAAGGAGAAATCTGACAGGCTTTGATAAGGCTGTTACCAGATGTATCCGCAGGGGAATTTCTCAGGCTGCGCTGGTAATTCATGGTGGTACCATTATGAATATTATGGAGGAATATGCTCAGATTCCCAGATCCTTTTATGAGTGGCATGTGAAAAATGGCGGCGGATATGAGGTAGAACTGGACGAGAATCTGTGGCAGAAGAACAGAAAAGAACTGATACTGAAATCATCGGTTATGGAGGGTTAATATGGATTTTCTGGCAGTAAGAGGCGGGGGTGACCTTGCCAGCGGTATTATTCACAGGCTTTTTGTCAGCGGATACAGGGTTCTGGTGCTGGAATGTGACAGGCCTACAGCAATCCGGAGAGAGGTGGCTTTCTGCGAGGCAGTGTATGACGGGACTGCTACTGTAGAAGGTGTGACAGCCAGAAAGGTGGATTCCTTCCGGGAATGTCAGGAAATCTGGAGAGCAGGGGAGATTCCCCTTATGGTCGACCCCCAGGGAAAAATCCTCAGGGAATACAGACCTGCAGCTCTGATCGATGGTATCCTTGCAAAACAGAATCTGGGAACGGACAGATCCATGGCTGACCTTACCATTGCCCTGGGACCGGGATTCTCTGCCGGGGAGGATGTGGACTATGTGGTAGAAACCATGCGCGGCCATAATCTGGGCAGGATCATCCGGAAAGGAAGTGCTCTGCCAAATACCGGGATTCCGGGAGTAATCGCAGGTTATGGAAAGGAAAGAGTGATCCATGCTCCTGCAGGGGGAGTGATCCGCTGTCAGTCCCAGATTGCAGATATTGTGGAAAAGAATCAGATCCTGGGCTGGATCGGAGAGGTGCCTGTAAAAGCCAGCCTTACCGGAGTGTTGAGAGGAATCATCCGGGATGGTGCCAGGATTCCGGAAGGAATGAAGATCGCAGATATTGATCCCCGTAAGGAGCAGAAGAAAAACTGCTATACCATTTCCGACAAGGCACGGTGTATTGCCGGCAGTGTGCTGGAAATCCTGTTGTCAGAGGGAGTGCTTCCTTATGGAAAATAAAGAGCTTCAGGGTGGACTCCTGGATTTGCTTAGGATTGATCCAAGAGACCATTCTGTGATTGCTGTGGTTGGCGGAGGCGGTAAGACCAGCTTGATCCATTGGTTGGAAAAGGAGCTGGTGACAGCCGGTAAAAAGGTTATGATCACCACCACCACACACATGGCATATGAACCGGACAGCCCTTTTGTCAGGGTTGGCAAAGGAGAGGAAGCTTTGGATCCAAAGGTACAGGGTAAATGCCGGGAGCTTTTGGCAAACCATCATTCTGTGATCGCAGCAGGTTATGAGCCTGAAACTGGAAAATATTCTGCCATATCGGAAGCTGCCATAAGGCAGCTGACTTGTTTTTGTGATGTGATACTTGTTGAGGCAGACGGTTCCAGACACAGACCTGTTAAGATCCCTGCAGAATGGGAACCTGTGATCCCGGAATGTGCAGATCTGGTGATCGGTGTCATTGGTCTGGATTGTCTGGGAAAAAGCATAGAACAGTGTGCTTTCCGCCAAGAACTGACTGCAGGGTTTTTGGGAAAATCTGAGACAGATGAGATTACAGAAGAGGACATTGTAAGAATAGGATCTTCTGCTGAGGGTCTGAAGAAAAATGTGGGAAACAGGGAGTATCGGGTGTATCTGAATAAAACTGACACTCTGAAGTCTGACAGGAACCCGGAAAATCTTCTGAGAAAACTCAGGGAACAAAAGATTATTGCCTCAGCCGGAAGTCTGAGAAGCTTTGGAGGGACAGTGCAGATATGAAGATCGCGATCATTATGCTGGCGGCTGGAAACAGCCGCCGTTTCGGCTCTAATAAGCTGCTGTATGAGATTCTGGGAAAGCCTATGTTCTGCTATATTCTGGATACTTTATATGATGTGCAGAAAAACTGGGAACAGCTGCCCGGGGAACCGGAATCCTGTCTGGAAGTCTCTGTAGTGACCCAATATGATTTTATTGCTGAACAGGCAGAAAAATATGGATTTAGAGTCTATCATAACCCGGCTCCTGAAAGGGGGATTTCTTCTTCGGTAAGAATCGGTCTGGAGGCAAATCAGGAGGCAGATGCAGCCCTTTTTTGTGTGGCAGACCAGCCCTGGCTGTCCGGCCAGACGATAGGCGGACTTATTCATGCCTGTATAAGAGGAAAAAAAGGGATTGTCTGTGCTTCTGACGGAACTCATATGGGTAATCCCTGCATTTTCAGGAAAAAATATTTTGGAGAGCTTGGACTGCTGACCGGTGACAAAGGCGGAAAAAAGGTTGTTTTGTCCCATCCGGATGATGTGGAAATATATCAGGTGGCAGCAGACCGGGAATTGCTGGATATTGATTATAAAGTATGATAAAATAACGGACAAAGAGAAAAATTTCTGAGAATGAATCAGAGATTCAGGAAAGTACAAGAGAGGAGTTAGGTATTATGGCAGTATTTCGATCATTTAAGGCCCTTCGCCCTGCAGCTGACAAAGCCAGGGCAGTGGCAGCCCTGCCATACGATGTGGTAAACAGAGAAGAAGCCAGGGCAATCGGGGAGAAAAATCCCCTTTCTTTTCTCCATGTGGACAGACCGGAGATGGATCTGGAGCTATCCATTGATCTGTATGATGAAAGAGTTTATGCAAAAGCCAGAGAGAATCTGGACAACCTGGAGAAGGAAGGGATTCTGGTCCAGGATGAGAATCCCTGCTATTATATTTATGAGCAGGTAAGAAAAGGCAGAACCCAGACAGGAATTGTAGGCTGTAGTTCTATTGACGATTACATGAACGGAGTGGTCAAAAAGCATGAGTTGACCAGAGAAGACAAGGAACAGGACAGAATTCGCCACGTAGACAGCTGCAATGCCAACACTGGCCCTATTTTTCTGGCCTGCAGATATCCCCAGTCTCTGCTGGATCTTATGGAGGACTGGAAAAAGAGCCATCCGGCTGCCTGTGATTTCACAGAAGAGGATGAGATCACCCACAGAGTATGGGTAATTGATGATGCAGAGGTGATCGGGAAAATCCATAAGGAATTTGCAGGAATTGATTCTCTGTATATTGCGGACGGACATCACAGAGCGGCATCTGCAGTGAAGGTTGGACGGAAGAGAAGAGAACAGAATCCTGGATATACAGGGGAAGAGGAATTTAATTATTTCCTGTCAGTAGTATTTCCTTATGACCAGCTTTGTATTCTTCCTTATAACAGAGTTGTCCATGACCTGAACGGACTGACAGTTAAGGCCTTTCTGGCAGCCCTGAAATTTAATTTTGAATTGATGCTTATGCCAGGCTTTCCCTGTAAGCCTGTGGAAAAGCATTGTATGGGTATGTATGTAGACGGCCAGTGGTATCATCTGAAAGCATGGCCGGATGTATATGAGGGCAAGGATGTAGTGACCCAGCTGGATGTTTCCATCCTTCAGGACAAAGTGCTGAATCCGATCCTGGGCATTCAGGATCCGCGCACAGACCAGCGTATTTCTTTTGTAGGCGGAAGTCACAAGGCAGCAGAGCTGGCACAGATGGCAGATAAGACCGGAGGCGTTGCCTTTGTCATGTATCCAACCTCCATGGAAGATCTGATGAAGATCGCAGACGAGAGCAGACTTATGCCACCAAAAAGCACCTGGTTCGAGCCAAAACTTCGCAGCGGATTGTTTATACATAAGTTATAATTTTAAAAGAAGAAGCCCTCGGTACGGGGCTTCTTCTTTTGAAATCATACTGAACATTACTGTGAACACAGGGAACAGTAACAACGGAATAAAAAAAGAGCCCCCGCAAACTCGGAAACTCTTAATTTTACTACATTTAGTCGGGGCAACAGGATTTGAACCTGCGACCTCACGGCCCCCAGCCGTGCGCGCTACCAAGCTACGCCATACCCCGCAACATTTGCTATTGTAACAAAAGTATAAACAGATTGCAAGTGTTTTTTTAAATTTGAGCAAAGTTTTGGCAAATTCAGGTAAATTCAGGAAGAGGTCTTGACAAAAACTCTTTTTGATGTTAACGTATTACTCAACAAAAATAAGCGAAATGCATAGATGAGGAATAGTACACAGTAACCTGAGCCCAGAGAGCTGCTGGCCGGTGAGAAGCAGCGGATGGAAATTGTGGAACTCGCCTTTGAGCAGCTGCCTGAAATCTTAATACAGGAGAGTAGGCGCAGACGGTGTCCACCGTTAAAGGGAGAGGATATAAGGATCTCAGATCCTGTATCCGGTGAGTGATGACGTAGTTCATAAATAAAGAGTGGTACCGCGTAAGATTTTGATGTCTTCCGTCTCTTGCAGATCATGCAGGGCGGGAGGCTTTTTTGGTTCCTGCGAAACAGACCGCCTAGCTATTTTTAAGACATAAGAAAGTGGAGGATAAAGAAAATGATGAAAGCAAGCAAGTATCAGAGACAGTATTTTATGCCCCCGGTGAAATCTATGAAATGGGCAGAGAAGGAATATGTGGAGAAAGCTCCTATCTGGTGTTCCGTTGATCTGCGTGATGGTAACCAGGCACTGGTCATTCCCATGAGCCTGGAACAGAAAATAGAGTTTTTTAAGCTTCTTGTGAAAATTGGTTTTAAAGAGATAGAGGTTGGTTTTCCGGCAGCCTCTGAGACAGAATATGAATTTCTGCGCACTCTGATCGAGCAGAATCTCATTCCTGAGGATGTGACCATCCAGGTATTAACCCAGGCCAGAGAGCATATTATCCGTAAAACCTTCGAGGCAGTCAAAGGTGCTCCGAAAGCAATCGTACATGTGTACAATTCCACCTCTGTTGCCCAGAGAGAACAGGTATTTAAGAAAACAAAGGAAGAGATTTTGAAGATTGCAGTGGATGGCGCTGCACTTCTGAAAAAGCTGGCAGATGAAACCGAAGGCAATTTCCAGTTTGAATACAGCCCGGAGAGCTTTACCGGAACAGAGCCGGAATATGCTCTGGAGGTATGTAACGCAGTTTTGGATGTATGGCAGCCTACAGCAGATAATAAATGTATTATCAACCTGCCTGTTACAGTAGAGCATTCCATGCCCCATGTATATGCCAGCCAGGTGGAATATATGTGTGACAACCTGAAATATCGTGAAAACGTGATCGTATCTCTGCATCCACACAATGACAGAGGATGTGGCGTAGCAGATTCTGAGATGGGACTGCTGGCAGGCGCAGACAGGATCGAGGGAACTTTATTTGGAAACGGTGAGCGTACCGGTAACGTGGATATTGTAACACTTGGTATGAATATGTATTCCCAGGGAGTGGATCCTAAGCTCGATTTCTCTGACATGCCTCATATCTGTGAAGTATATGAGGAGTGCACCGGCATGAAGGTTACAGAGAGAAGCCCGTACAGTGGTGCCCTGGTATTTGCAGCATTTTCAGGATCCCATCAGGATGCCATTGCCAAAGGTATGCACTGGAGAGATGACAAAGATCCGGATCACTGGAATGTACCGTATCTGCCCATCGATCCTACAGATGTGGGCAGAAACTACGATGCAGATGTCATCCGTATTAACAGCCAGTCCGGAAAGGGCGGTGTTGGTTATATTCTGGAGACCAAATACGGCCTGAACCTTCCTCCGAAAATGCGTGAGGCTATGGGTTATGCCACCAAGGCAGTATCTGATCATAAGCACAAAGAGCTTCATCCGGATGAGATCTTTGGTCTGTTTAAGTCAACCTTCGAGAATGTGGTTGAGCCATACAGTATCAATGAGGTACATTTCCAGCAGAAGGATGGAGGAATTACCACACATGTAACCTCAACCTTCCAGGGTGAGACCATTGTTACAGAAGCCTGCGGAAACGGACGTCTGGACGCAGTAAGCAATGCCCTGAAGAAAGCCTATGATCTGGAGTATTCTCTGGAAACCTATCAGGAGCATGCGCTGGAGTGCAGTTCCAGTTCCAAAGCTATCGCCTATGTGGGAATCAAGAAACCGGACGGAACCCTGGCATGGGGAGCAGGAGTGGACCCTGATATCATCCGTGCCTCCATTGACGCTCTGGTAACTGCTATCAACAATCGCTAATATCAGAATTGCAGGAGCTGCTTTGCATCAGAGCAATTCGCGGATATCATAATAATAGAAAAGTTAAAAAACGGGAATGACTGTACAGATAAAGGTACAGTCATTTCTGCTTTTTACAGTAAATTGTATAAAAATAAAATCATAGGCCAAATCAATTGACATAAGACCAGGATGTCCCGTATACTATCGGCGTAGATGACACAAATCAAAAGAAATCTTATTATCTCACTTTACGTGAGAATTGCGCGGAAATATTAAAAGAAAGAGGTAAGATAATGAGAAACTATGAACAGTGGAATGGCTTTAAGGGTAATCGTTGGAAGGAGAAAATTGATGTTCGTAACTTTATCAGTATGAACTACACTCCATATGAAGGAGATGCTTCCTTCCTTGAAGAGCCTACAGAAGCTACTAATAAGCTTTGGGACAAACTGCAGGCACTTCAGAAAGAGGAGCGTGCAAAGGGCGGTGTCCTGGATATGGAGACAGAGGTTGTTACTTCTCTGACTGCGTACGGACCTGGATATATTGATGAGGAAACAAAGGATCTGGAGAAGGTTGTTGGTCTTCAGACAGACAAACCTCTGAAACGTGCTTTTATGCCATACGGCGGAATTAAAATGGCTGAAAAAGCATGCGAAACTTATGGCTATCACGTAAGTGACAAGATCAAAGATGTTTTCTATAACTATGAATTCAAAACTCACAATCAGGGAGTATTTGATATCTATACACCAGAGATGAAGCTTGCCCGTCACAACAAGATCCTGACAGGTCTTCCGGATACCTATGGACGTGGACGTATTGTAGGTGACTACAGACGAGTGGCGCTGTATGGAATCGATGCCCTGATCGAAGGCAAGGAAAAAGATTTTGCAGCCTGCGACCGTCAGGGTATGAGACGCTATGATTTCCAGCTTCGTGAAGAAATCGCAGACCAGATCCGTGCACTGAAGGGCATGAAGGTTATGGCAGAAGCTTACGGCTATGACATTTCCCAGCCTGCAAAGGATGCAAGAGAAGCTTTCCAGTGGCTGTATTTCGGATATCTGGCAGCGATCAAGACTCAGAACGGTGCTGCAATGAGTGTTGGACGTATTTCTACCTTCCTTGATATCTATATTGAGAGAGATCTGGAAAACGGTACACTTACTGAAAAAGAAGCTCAGGAGCTTGTAGACCACATGGTAATGAAATTCCGTATGGTTAAATTTGCACGTATCCCATCTTACAATCAGTTATTCTCCGGTGACCCTGTATGGGCAACTCTGGAAGTAGCAGGTATGGGACAGGACGGACGTACCATGGTAACAAAGAATGACTTCCGTTTCCTTCATACACTGGAGGATATGGGTCCTGCTCCGGAACCAAACCTTACTGTACTTTATTCCTCAAGACTGCCTGAGAACTTCAAGAAATATGCAGCTGATATTTCTGTTCTCACAAGCTCTATCCAGTATGAAAATGATGATGTTATGCGCCCGGTATGGGGAGATGACTACAGCATCTGCTGCTGTGTATCTGCCACTGAGACCGGTAAAGAGATGCAGTTCTTCGGTGCTCGTGCAAACCTTGCAAAATGCCTTCTTTATGCGATCAACGGTGGTGTGGATGAGAAGACAAAACAGCAGGTTGGACCAAACTATCAGCCTATTACTTCCGAATACCTTGACTATGACGAAGTAGTTGCAAAATATGATAAGATGATGGACTGGCTGGCTCATCTGTATGTTGGAACACTGAATATGATCCATTACATGCATGATAAATATTATTATGAGGCAGCAGAGATGGCTCTGATCGATACAAAGGTTGACCGTTCCTTTGCAACCGGTATTGCAGGCTTCTCTCATGTGGTTGATTCCCTTTCTGCTATCAAATATGCAAAGGTAAAAGCGATCCGTGATGAAGACGGAATCACCACAGACTTCCAAGTAGAGGGTGACTTCCCACGCTATGGTAATGATGATGACAGAGCAGATGAGATTGCTACTACTCTGCTTTCTACCTTCCTTGAGAAGCTGAAACACATCCATACCTATCGTGATTCCAAACCAACCACCTCTATCCTTACCATTACTTCTAACGTTGTTTATGGTAAAGCTACAGGTTCCCTTCCGGATGGAAGAAAAGCAGGAGAGCCTCTGGCACCTGGTGCAAACCCATCCTACGGTGCAGAGCAGAATGGCCTTCTGGCATCCCTGAACTCTGTTGCAAAGCTTGACTATGAGGATGCACTGGACGGAATCTCCAATACTCAGACGATCAATCCTGATGCACTGGGACATACTGAGGAAGAACGTACAGAGAATCTTGTACACGTACTGGACGGATATTTTGACCAGGGTGCACATCACCTCAATGTAAACGTATTTGGAAAAGAAAAGCTTATCGATGCTATGGAACATCCGGAAAAAGAAGAGTATGCAAACTTCACAATCCGTGTTTCCGGTTATGCAGTTAAGTTTATTGACCTGACCAGAGAACAGCAGCTTGACGTAATCGCAAGAACCTGCCACGACAGGATGTAAAACTTATGGAAGGATATGTACATTCCCTGGAAAGTTTTGGTTCTGTGGACGGACCCGGAGTACGGTATGTGATCTTTCTCAGCGGCTGTGCCATGCGCTGTCAGTTTTGTCATAATCCAGATACCTGGGATATGAAAGACGGAGAGATAAAAACTGCAGATGAGCTTTTATCTCAAGCTCTTAAATATAAGACCTATTGGAAGAAGAAAGGTGGCATCACTGTAAGTGGTGGTGAGCCACTTCTTCAAATAGATTTTTTAATTGAATTCTTTAAAAAGGCTAAAGCAAAAGGTGTTCATGTAACCCTTGATACATCAGGAAATCCTTTTACAAGAGAAGAACCTTTTTTTAGTAAGTTTAATGAGCTTATGAAAGTAACAGATCTTGTAATCTTAGATATTAAACAAATGGATGATAATAAGCATAAAATACTTACAGGATGGAGCAATTCAAATATTCTTGATATGGCAAGATATTTATCAGAAATAAATAAACCGGTATGGATTCGTCATGTACTTGTGCCAGGTGGAAGTGACAATGATGAACAGTTAAAGAAATTAAATGATTTTATAAAAACTTTAAATAATGTAGATCGTGTTGAAGTGCTACCATATCATACTCTTGGAACTTTTAAATGGGAAGAACTTGGTATTGAATATCCTTTAAAAGATATTTTACCACCTACTAAGGAGAGAGTAGAAAATGCTAAAGATATTCTTAATACAAGTGAATATACAAAGTAT
>OLOY01000880.1_pt1 | contig 15712 bp, 18 predicted proteins | sample 1672771 | NCBI WGS metagenome assembly OLOY01 (sample SAMEA3136722, study PRJEB25190) | human gut metagenome
CAGAAAAAGCGCGCCGCATTTATGCGGCGCGATCGCTAGCATACGATGATTTCCGGTTCGCTGTTGTGAAACTTGTTCGGAATGGGAGCGTTGCATTCATACGCTATGCCCATGGCTGGGCCGACGTGCACGCCAATGACAGGGCTCGCCGGCACAACGCGGGGCATGAACCCGATAAGCGGTGCCACTTTCTCTTCGGCCCATTGCATAGCCGGCGCTTTGCTGCCAATGTAATGGACGACGAGATTCTTAAGGCCGCTCGGCGCCGTATCTTCGCCGAGCACCTGGAGCATTTTTGCAAGGGCTTTTTTCTGCGTGCGGCATTTCGAGAAGGTGCTCGCTTCGCCGTCGTTTACGGTGAGCACGGGCGTGAGGCTGATCATGTTGCCGATGAGCGCGGCGGCTTTTCCGATGCGGCCGCCCTTCTGCAAGAACAGCAGCGATTCGGGGGCGAACACGAATCGCGTGGAATGCAGGCTTGTGTTCGCCGCCTGAATGCAGTCATCGAGGCTGGCGCCCGTTTTGGCGGCTTTCGCGGCGGCGATAGCTGGCCAGCCCATCTCCATGCAAGTGGTCATGCTGTCGATGGCAGCGAAACGGAAGTTGGGGAGGTCATTTTTGACCTCTTTGGCCGTGTGGACGAAGCTTTCGAACGTGCCCGACAGTTTGCTGCTGATGAATATTCCGAGCACTTCGTCGCCCGTTTTTGCGATGCTTTCGACAACTTCGCGAACCTTGCCCAGCGGCGGCTGGCTCGAGGTGGGAATGTTGTCGGCCATTTCATAGATATCTTTATAGAAGGCATCGAGGTCGGTTTCCAATTCGACGAGCTCTTCGCCATTCCTATTGATGATGAGCGAGGCAGCTTCGATGCCGAGCTCGGCGCGAATGTCCTGGGGAATGGACGAGGTTGAGTCGGTGATGATTCGAACCAATTTGTGACCTCCAAGTGCTCGTTATCGCGGCGAAAGGGCTTTGAGCGGAAGATTCGATGTGGTTTCCGCTTTGGTCCGATCGTATTCGCTCGCGGTTGATGGCGCGAGCGCACCAGTGTGGCGCCGCGCTAGAAAGTATTTGTTTCAGCTGCGATGGCGCGAAGCTGTTCTTTCCCCACGATTCTAGCATGCCTGCTGCGAAGAAACGCGCAATGCGGAAGGGTTGAAGAAGATTCTGCGAATTACCAAGTTTGCCAAAGACGTCGTCGTGACGGTTGCGCCCTAGATTTCCAAATAGGCCCCTGTGACGCTTTCCCGGTTTGCGGCGATTTCCTCGGGCGTGCCGCACGCCACGATGCGTCCGCCCGCTTTGCCGCCTTGCGGACCCATGTCAATCACGTAATCGGCGTTCGCGATGAAATCGAGGTCGTGCTCGACCACCACCACGGTAGCGCCCTGTTCAACGAGTCGCTGAAATACGCCGAGGAGCGTTTCCACATCGCGCGGGTGCAGGCCGATAGTGGGCTCGTCGAACACGAACACGGCATCGGCCTGCCCGCGGCCCATCTCACTTGCGAGCTTCAAACGCTGCGCCTCGCCGCCCGAAAGCGCGGGCGTGGCTTCGCCGAGCGTGAGATACCCCAAGCCCAGGTCATGCAGGGTTTGCAACTTTTCGTGCGCTTTCTTGACGTCGGCCACATGCGGAAGGGCTTCGTCGACGGAAAGCGCGAGCAGGTGCGGCAAACTGAGCGCCTGGTCATCGGGTGCGCCCTTTTCAGGTCGACGAATTTTCTCGGCAGCGGTGTCGTAGCGCGATCCGCGGCAGTCGGGGCAGGCAATGTCGACGTCGGGCAGGAATTGCACGTCGAGTGAGATTTGGCCTGTGCCGTCGCATGTCGCGCAGCGAAGGCTTCCCGTGTTGTATGAGAAATCGCCCATCTTCAGCCCTGCCGCTTTCGCGGAATCGGTGCGCGCGTATGCGCGGCGCACATCGTCGAGCGCGCCGCAATACGTGGCGACCGTCGAGCGCACATTGATGCCGATGGGGGTGGCGTCGATGAGGTTCGCGCGGCGAATGCCCTCGGCCTCAATTGCGGTGACATGCTCGGGAAGCGTTTGGCCTGCCGCCGCCGCGGTAAGCGCGGGAATGAGCGTTTCGAGCACGAGCGTCGTTTTGCCCGAGCCCGATACGCCCGTCACGGCAATGAGCCGGCCTTTGGGAATATCGATAGCGAAGGGCTTCACGGTGTGAAGCCCGCTTGACTCAAGATGGATGCGGCCCAGGTCAAACATCTGTTCCGCAGGCGTTTTCGGCCGGGCTGCGATGCGCGCGGCTCCCGAAAGATAGGGGCCGATAATTGATTCGGAATCGTTTGCAACTTCTTCAACCGAGCCTTGCGCTACCAAGACGCCGCCGCGGGCGCCTGCTTCGGGGCCCATCTCGACAAGATGGTCGGCCGCGCGAAGGATGCGCGTGTCGTGATCGACCATTACCACCGAGTTGCCGTCGGCGATGAGATCTCGCATAACGCCCAAAAGCCCGTCGATGTTGGCGGGGTGCAAACCGATGGAAGGCTCGTCCATCACGTACAGCACGCCCGTAGTTCGATTTCGCACCGAGCGCGCAAGTTGCACGCGCTGGCGCTCTCCGGTGGAGAGGGTCGCGCCTGCTCGGTCGAGGGACAAATAGCCCAAGCCGAGCTCGAGCAAGCGTCGAGCCGTGCTTTCGAACGATTCGCAAATCGATTTCGCCATGGGGCGCATTTCTTCGGGAAGGCTTGCAGGCACGCCTGCGACCCATGCCACCGCTTCCTCGAGCGTCATTTCCGTTGCTTGTGCCAGATTGATGCCGCGAACGATCGGCTGCCGCGCGGCCACGGATAGGCGCGTGCCAGCGCAGTCGGGGCAGGGGCCTTCCGTCAAATACTTCGCCACACGGCGCAGGCCCTTCTCGTCTTTCGCCTTGGCGAGGGAGTTTTCCACGGTGCGCACGGCATTGTAGTAGGTGAAGTCGAGTTCGGCGAAGTTCTCGCCCTTCTTCGCCTTGTAGAGGATGTGCTTCTTCTCGGCCGGCCCGTTGAAGACGATGTCGCGTTCGGCGTCTGTGAGTTCGCGAAACGGCACGTTCGTTCGCACGCCCATGGCGCCGCACACCTGCTTCATGAGGTCCCACATGAGCGTGCCCCATACCACCACGGCGCCCTCGTCGATGGTTTTGCTTTCGTCGGGCACGAGCGCGGCGCGGTTCACGGTGCGTGCGATGCCGGTTCCGCTGCAGGTTGGACAAGCGCCTTCACTGTTGAACGCGAGCGATTCGGCGCCAGGGCCGAAGAATTCGCTGCCGCAATGTGGGCACGAAATGGGCAGCTCGGCAGCTACGTTAAGGCTTGGGGGCACATGTTCGCCGCAGTGCGGGCACATGTGGCTGCCGACGCGTGAGAACAGAAGGCGCAGGCTGTTCAAAAGCTCGCTTGAAGTGCCGAATGTGGAACGCACGCCCGGCACCGCCGGGCGCTGGTGCAACGCGAGCGCAGCGGGCACGTAGCGAACGTCGTCGACCGAGGCCTTGCCAGCTTGCGCGATACGTCGGCGCGTATAGGTGGAAAGCGCCTCGAGATAGCGCCTCGAGCCTTCAGCATAGAGCACGCCGAGCGCGAGCGAGCTTTTGCCTGAACCCGATACGCCCGCGATGCCTACGAGCTCGCCGAGCGGAATATCCACGTTCACGTTCTTCAAATTGTGCACGCGCGCGCCGCGCACCTCGATGTGGTCGATGTTCTGCATGATTTCCTTTGCCTTAGGGCTCGTGTTGTTTTCTCTTATTGATTATGCCACGACGACGGCGTGTGGCGGGGAAGGGGCTGCGTGGGTCGGAATGCGCTTTCGCGAAAAGCCGCGCTGATTTGAATGGAATGCGAAGTGTTAGGGGCGGGATTTAAACGAAAACCGGGTAAAGGGCGACCTTGATGGTGCGAAAGCCATGCCGCTCTAGGCGGGGTGCGAAATGTCAGAGGTGCGATTTGAGCGAAGGCCAAGCGCAAATCGACCTGGGTGGCTTGGAACGCAACGGTCCCAGTGGTGGCGGGATCCAGGCCGATGAGTGCTTATAGGTGCCGATTCTAGCGAGGTGGCGTTGATTCGCTTGCGCGGAGCAGTATGAAAGGCGGGAATGCGATGGTGCGATCGTGGCGCTGATTGGCGATTCGGCTGCTTGAATTCCGTGAGGCCGCGGCATTTCCGCTTGCTATTGCAGCAGGTATTTCGTGAGTTCCGCGCGGCTTGCGATGCCGAGCTTCGCGTATGCCATCGACAGGCGGTTTTTCACGGTGCCGATGGAAATGCCCAGATGATTGGTGATTTCGGTGTTCGACCACCCGCGGCTTGCGAGCATGGCGATGCTGAATTCGGTGGTGGTGAGGTCGCTCGTCACGTGCGCGCCCGTCTCGGGGTTATGCAGGCGCCGCCATCCCTCGCTGAAGCGATAGGTGATATCGATCACGCGCGCGTAGTGCTCGGGATAGTCTTCCTTCAGGCATGTTTCGAGCACGCCCTGCAAAAGTCCATGGTGCTCGCCGATTTCTTCAACAAGGCCGTCGGCCAAGGCAATGTCCCACGCGCCCATAAAATGGCGTCGTGCGGCTTCGGCGTCTCTCAGGTTCACCTGCCCCATGGCTGCGACAAGGTGCAGGAACTGCTCCGCGATGGGATAGTGCCCTTGTTTCGTCATGAGCGCGGTTTCGGCCATGCCCACACAGCGGCCGTATTCGCCAAAAAGGTACGCGTGGTGGGCGAGCGCGTAAATCCCGAAAAGGCGCAGGCCTTCGGGTAGGGCGGCGATGTGCTTCGCGAATGTGCCCGGTGGGTAAGGCGCTGACAGATGGAGAAGAACGCTCGACGCAGCGTAGAAGAGCATGTATGAAGCATGCAGCGCAGGTGTTGCCTTGATTGATTCATCATTGCGCATTGCTGCGATGTTTGTGAGGCATTCTTTCGTTTCCCAAATTTTTCCCAGGGTAAGATCTGCGTACGCGCAAATGAAATTCGCCGAGATGCGCAAAGCGGAATCGGAGTGGTCCAAGAATGGCGCCGCGTTGGCGTGCGCTTCTTCGGGCTGTCCGCGGAAATAATGCGCTTCCGCTCGGGCGATGCGGCCCAGTTCGGCATCGTGCGCGGCGATATGCGCTACGGCTTCATCGAGCTTGCCTGGTTCGGCGGCAGCGGACATGAGCGGCATGGGAAGCCGCATTTCGATAAAACTGTATGTACGCTCGGGCATAGCGCCCCCTTTGGCCGAATGGGGAAAAGAGGGGATTTGAGCAACCCCCTCCATAATAGCGCGGCGCGCTGCCGTGAGCGTTTTTGCTTCGGTAATTTCTGCGTTAATGTTCGTTGGCGGCGTCGAGCTCTACTTTGCGTTAGCGTTCGTCGGTTGCGTCAAGCTCCGCTTCGATTTTGGCGCGGCGATGTTTCGCCTCGTAGAACGCCAGGCACAGCGCACCGAACGTGGCGGCGAAAATCGTAACGCCGAAAACCACGCCTATCGCCAGGTTTGCCGCCCAGAAAATGTCTTCGAACGGTACGATTTGCGCTTCGGCAATGCAGCGCATGGCGGCAATGGCAAGTGCGCTTGCGGCACCCGTGATGCCGGCGATGAGCAGAAAGTAACCAGCGGGAAGGTTCTCGGTTTGGCCAAAACGGTTGGTGTCGACGTAGCCCTTTCGCGTTTGCAGCACGGCGCATATAAGCATTACGATGAAAAGCCACGCGTACATGGCGGCGTCAACGGGACTTGCGAACAGGTGGAACGCATCGTTGGCGCCATTGTGCACCCACGCAACCTGTTGGGCGATGATTTCATATGCGAGCAGTGCCAGCATGCCGAACGAGAGCAGTATAAAGCCGAACTCGTAGATTTTGGCGTTCTCGGCTTCCAGACGCTCGTCTTTCGGACCTGCGTATTCGCGCCATTTTTGCACGATTTTCATGTTCTGCATTTTCATGGTGTGCTCCTAAAAGAAGAAGGGGTTGGTGTTGATGTCACCGTCGTCTTCCCAAAACAGATCGTTCAGGGTGACGTGCAGCGTTTTGCAGATAGCCACGCATAAATTGAGCGTTGGATTGTAGCCGCCCGCCTCGATGAGGCCGATGGTTTGGCGCGTAACGCCCACGGCTTCGGCGAGATCGGTTTGCGAAAGGCCGGCTGCCGCACGTGCCGCCTTCATGCGTAGGTTTTTCTTGCCTGGCATGGGTTTCCTTTCATTGTATGGACATATATCCGTTGCAACATGACAGAAATATATGGCATATGGGATGCAATGTCAACTATAGATTGCATTATGGAAGAAAGAGTTGCTACGATTCGGGGGCGTACTTCCAAATCGAGAAGTGCTGCGGATGGGTATATACGGTAATCGCTCTGCCCGTTGCCGTGCGGTACTCCTGAAAATCGCCCTGGCGAACGAGGCTCCACCCAGTGCGTCCGATATAGGAATACGTTTCGCCGTTGTCGGACATATGGATGAGCGTAAGTGGGCGGCGCACCTCGTTTTCGATTTTCATGATGAACTGCATGAGCACGTTGGTATCGAAGGGGTTGAAAAGGTATAGGTGCGTGTAGGGGGCAAGTGGAGTTTCGAGTGCGCTTCCGCAGAGTACGTCGACGTTGGTGAAGCGCCGTGACCAGTTGCGCGCGTATTCGGCGATATCGGGGTCGAGCTCGATGCCCGTGGCGTGGCCGGCGAGCTTCGATTGGATGAAAAACGACAGCACGCGACCCGTGCCGCATCCTACGTCAAGAAGGTGGGATTCTTCAGAAAAATCCAGTTCAGAAAAAAGGTTTTCCAAAACGAAGTACGGCGTGGGCGTGGGGTCGTGGGCGCTCTGCTTCGCGAAGCGTGTCGTACCGGGTTCGGCCAGCGAGCAACCGCACAGCGCGCAATCGCGGCGCTCATCGGCGGCGAAGAGTTGGTCTTTATTGGAAACGTTCAGAGGTGCTGACATGCGCCGTGCATGGTTTGCGTTCATGCCCACTCGATTCTATTCGTCCAGTTCGATGTGCAAACCGCTTTTGGTTGCCTTGATGACGCTTTCGCCGAGCTCTTCCTGCATCTTAAGCAGCGGGCGCCCGTGCTACCAAAGCCCCAGCATATGCTGGGCGCCAAGGCTCGCCGATGCGATGGCAATCCAGCAGGCGGCACCGAGCACGATGGGCTTCGCGCCCGATTTTACCAACCCAACGACGTCAGTATTCAGGCCTATGGCGGCCATTGCCATAACGATGAAGAACTTGCTTGCGAGCTTAAGGGGCTCGAAAACGGCCATGTCAACGCCGGTTGCGCTTGCTGCGGTGGCGACAATCGATGCGCACAGGAACAATACGATGAACGTTGGCAGCGCGCGCTTCAGACTAAAGCCATTTTGTGTGGGTTGCCCGTTTGCACCTGCGGTTTTCTTTTCGCGCGAAGCAACCCAAAGTGCCAGCACGAACGTGATGGGGATAATTGCCAAGGTTCGCGTGAGCTTCACGATGGTGGCGTAATCGAGCGCATTAGCGCCTTCGTGCATGCCGTCCCATACGGCCGCCGCGGCGGTGACCGACGAGGTGTCATTTACGGCGGTGCCTGCGAACAGGCCGAACCCGTCGTTAGTCATGCCGATTGCGTCGCCGAGCGTCGGAAAAATGAGCGCGGCCAAAACGTTGAATAGAAACACGACCGAGATGGCATGGGCGACCTCTTGGTCGTTGGCTTTGATGACGGGAGCGGTGGCGGCAATTGCCGAGCCGCCGCAAATGGACGATCCCACGCCGATAAGCGTTGCGGTGCGACTGGGCACATGCAGTGCGTGGCACAGGATGAATGCCGTGAGCAGCGATGCCGTGATGGTCGATACGATAACGGGCAGCGAGGTTGCGCCGACTTGGGCTATTTGGGTGAGCGGCAAGCCGAATCCGAGCAAAACCACGGCGGTCTGCAGAATCTTCTTCGATGTGAATTTGATTCCCGCCGCCGCGCTGCCTTTGTTTTTCCAGAATACGCCGATAATCATGCCGGAGAGAATGGCGAATACTGCGCCGCCGACGATAGGAACGGCGGTTCCCAAAAACCAGCAGACAGCGGCGAGCGCGGCGCTTGTGGCAATGCCGGGCGCAAGGGTGCGAATAGTGCTCATGGAGTTCTTTCTAGATTGGAGGACGGACGGTGAAGTTCGGCCGTGATGGGGGACTAACTATACGCCAATTCGCGTTTGCGCGTCGTGCGGGGCGCTTTCTGCCGCATGCGCATGTCGCGTTCTGCATGCCTTCTTCATGTTCTGGACAAATCGGGTGCCGTCCTTTGCTGACGGCGGCCGTTTCGAATGCGGTGTGGCCTCTTTCGGGCTCATGAGCCCTTTGTTTTCTGTAGCCCGAATGAAGGTAGAAGGTAAAAAGGAAGGAGCCCCTCGGGGCTCCTTCCTGCTTGAGCTGCTTTTGCCACGCGCGTTTCGATTTCGTGCGGCTGTATTTTGCATCGCCATGTGCTCCGTGGCCGCAAGCATAGCCGTTGTAGTGCGGCTTCTTGGCCAAGGTTGCCTCTTTAGCAGACATACGCCAAACGGCGTCCGATTTCGGTGCGCGCTTTTTGCGTTTTGCAGACAACGCTCCCACCTCCTCTCGCCAACGGATTGCGTGTCTATGAGCCCGATAATAGCAGTTTTGCCGAGCATGCGCGGAACGGAGCGAGGTGCTGAACAAGACAAGGTGCGGAATGAGGCAAGGTGCTAAACGATGTGGAGCGCCAAACGAGATACGGCGATGAATTTCATGGCTGGGTTTTATCGGTGCTGTATGCGGCTTGTTTACTATTTTCCCAGTTCGATAGCTCGTAAGCTATCGATTTCGCTCGAGTGTCCTGCGATGCTTCTGCATTATTGACGAAAGGTCGCCATTGGCGACCGATTTGTAACTGTCGAAAAAGGGGTCGAAAAGCCCCTAGCGTAAAGCGAATGCCCAAAAAGTGACAAAAGTTGCGAATTCGGGGGCATTCAAGCTCAAGGCCTCATTTGCGTGACCTACAAAACCCCAGGTCGCAGTTAATCGATGTGATTTTCGCGAGCAGAGATTGGGGTTTTGGCTCCCATTTTCCTCGAAATGGAGCGTTTTGCGCCCCCGAATTCGCAACTTTTGTCACTTTTAGCCGTTTTAGTTTACGCCAGGTCGTCGTCGGCAAGCCAACTTAGGCTTGTTTTGGTCCGCTCGACCTGTTGCCCGGCTCGTTCCGACAGGGCATGTTGCTTTCTGTGGACCCCATCGCAATGAAGGAGTTCCATTCGCAAGAGCTTTTGCTTTGCGTAGAACGTTGCGGGCTTCGCGATGCGCACGCGCTTTTTCGCGGCGGCGGCAATGTGCGCCGCGATTTTATCCATCTCGGTTTTTGAATTCAGTTGGCTCGAGGTGAGGGTTATGACCTGGAAGCCCGAAGTCGTGAAGGCATTTTTGCGCCGTGCGTCATTCGATATTCGCGCTTCTTGATTATGGAAAGCTTTGCTGTCGTATTCAACGATAATCTTGGCTTTCGGCCATGCGATATCGGGCTCAAGTCGATCGATCCCCGCCATTTTGCGAGCCTTGGGGCTCAGCGTGATTTTGCGATTGAGCCGGGCGCCCGAAAGAGAATATCCTCCCCGTTGCTGGGGTAGGGTAAACAGGAGGATGGCCGCGGTTTCCATGGGCGAACGCGAGCGATCGTGGGCATATTTTGTCGCCTTGGCCGCTTTCGCGACTCCGGTGAGCCCTTTTGCGCGCTGGCAAAAGGCGGCGATTTTCGCGACGCTTGTGAGCGGCGCGCGCTTGACGAGGGGATTTTCGAGCGATTCGTTGATGGTAAAGAGTCCGCAAAACTCGCAGATGATGCAAACGAGTTCGGTGAACGACAACAGGGGTGCAATTTGGATGATGGTGAGTTCGGGAGAAGTGATGCGCTGTTCGGGAGATATTGAACAGACGGAACCGAACGGCAGCTCTTGATACGCGACGTGTCGCACCGCGGGTTCGTTTGTGCGCTTGTGCTTTATGGAGGTGAGGCCATGCAAAGGGCGCGACAGGACGCTCGTGTTGACGAGCCAATCGAAATCGGAAACTGCGAAGTTTGGCGGTGCAATGGTCGTGCGGCTCGGCTCGGGCACAATGAAGCCGGGCGTTCCACGGCATACCTATTTGACCTGGGGTTTCGCGTTTTCATATCCCAATTTATCCCAAGTGCGCTCGTTTTTCGACGTACGCTGCGGCGAAATCCTCGGCCAGCTGCTCGGTCGACGGGCGCAAATAATGACTCCCCGTCACGCCTGGCAGCTTGTGCCCCATGAGCAGTTCGAGGGTGTCGTATCCGACGCCCCACTCGAACTGCGCGAAGGTGCGCCACGAGTTGCGCAGGTTCGCGAAAGGTATATCGCCGAGCTTTATCCACGTCCTTCTCGCCGCGTCTTTGCCCATCGGCTTCGCGCCGAACATGCACAGCCACTCAAAGCCGTCGGCCGCCCGCTGGTCGCGCACGCGGAAGAGCGCGTCGCAGTACGGCTCCGGCACGATGGCCTCGCGGACGCTCTGCCCGTTCTTCGTGCGCCGGGATATCTCCCCATTGAGGGCTCCCGCCTGCTTGTCGATTGACGCGGCGGCGAAGCGCACGCCGCCAGCCTCAATCTCGCGCACGTCATCGACGCGCACGGCGAGCGATTCGCCCGTGCGGCACCCGCCGAAGGCGGCGAGGATGTAGGCGGCCTCGCAGGGCATCCCCTCGATTCGCGCGAGCATCGCCTCGGCCTGCTTGAGCGTGTACACGTCTTTCGAGCGGCGCGGCGTTTTGCGCGGCATCTCGTATTCGCGGCGAAAGGGATTGGACGGGATTTGTTCCAGGTTGACGGCGAAGTCGAGCATGCGGCGCATGACTATCAGCGCGTTGTGCGCGTTGCCGTAGGCCATGCCGTCGAGCCATTCCTGGACATGCAGCGGCTTGATTTTGTCTATCGGCACGTCTTTCCACCGCGGGGCGCAGTGCTTGGCCCATGAGCGCTTGTAGCTGTAGGGCGTGCCGCTCTCGCTGCCGTCGTACTTGCGCTCAAGCCACGGCAGGTAGCGGGCCTCGTAGAGCTGACCCACGGTAGGCATCGCGCGCTCGTCGCACCTGGTTGCTTGGATTTTGGCCAGCTCGTTGCATGCCTCGCGGTACGTGCCGTACACGGTTCGGCTCCTGCGCCTGCGGCCCTGCGGCGTGTTCTCCACCCATCGCAGCACGTACTTCTTGCCGCGCTTGATTTCGGTGACGGAGCCCCACGCGCGCCGCCTCGCTTTTCGTGGCATAATGTAACCGCCTTCCGTTATTCGGTTGGTTATTGTCGAAGCCTCGCGCCAGGGATGCCGCCCATAAGCGCGGGGCTTTATTTGTCGTCATCGCCTATAATTAGGGAAAGGTTCCTCCGCTCCGATACGTGCCCATGGGGTTCTTCAATAGATAGGTTCGGGGGTCTGCGGGGCGCTCGTAAAGGGCGGGCGCTTCCGGCATTTTTAAGGAGCACACATGCCGATTTACGACCCAGTGACCAACGAGGAATTGAAGCTCGGCGACGTGCTGCGCTCGTTTGAACGCGGCGACATGGTGTACGTCGATGAGCTCGGCGAGCAATTTTGCGCCGCCGAGCCGCTGCCGACCATTCGACTTGGCTCTTTCGCCGACCCGATGCTGATGCCGTTCCCTGGAAAACTCGTAGGCAGCCCCGGCTCGTATCAGCTCAAGGGCTACACAAAGCAGGGAGCTAAAAGGCCGAAGATGCGGCCTGCGCGATGCTTAGTACCTTCGGAATGAGCCCAGACGCCTTCTCGGCAATCTCGAGCGCGTTTTTGAGTTTTTCCGAAAATTGCCTTCCGTTTTTGGATTCGGCGGCGTCCTTCATGCGCGCAAGTTCAAGCTCCAACCTGTCTTTCTCATCATGGGACAGTTCGTTCGAGCATTGGATTTCCCTTACCACGGAGCTGAGGCTCGCGCTGGACATTGACGAGCTTGAACTCGAAGCCACGACGCTCACGTCGTTTCCCTGATTCAATAACAGCGAGGCGTTCAGCATGAGCCACCCTCTCGCCCTTATGACGCCGTGCTTGTCCCTGCTGAGGAGTATTTCCTCCTGCCCCGTTTGCCGGAGCTTGTGCCTGCATCCTTCGAATTCCGCCATGAATACTTCGATGCGCGCCGCATCGTCTTCGTCATTTGACTATATGATGTCGTTCGCGTCTTGCATGAGGTCCATTATCAAGCCCTCGGCGAAGCTAATCTCGCCCATACTGCCTCCTTCGCGATTTTCTTTACCCTGTCCCAATCAAATGGCAGCACGTAGTACGCCACGCAGCCTATGGCGGTTGCGGCGCGGCAATCGGCGCCCCGTCATCCCTTCAGGCGCTTCACGGCTTTCTCGAAGTCGTTTTCGTACATTTCGTCCTGCAACTTCCTGTATTCGGCGAATCGTTCGAGCGCTATTTTGTCGGCCGTTTTCTTGTTCCTGTGGCCAACTCCCCGCAGCACATCGCGGCCGTTGAATTCCAGGAACCCGTCGAGCAGGCGGGCGCAATCCTCCATGCTCGTCAGCTGGTGCCGTTCGGCCCTGTCTTCCGCCGCATCGAGGAACATGGTCACGAGCCTATTCAGCTCGCGGATTTCTTTTTCGCTAAGGTAGTTTTTCGCAATCGTCACGTCGCTTGAGCGGATTGGACCGTCGGGCGCCCCCTTCCACGTCGAGAGTCCCATGTTCGGCTGGCTCGGGTCCGAGCGGTCCTGCACGATTTCCGCCGCCGTGTGGCCCGTCACTGCATAGTGCAGCTTGTTTTGCACCGTTGCGTAGAAGCGTCGGGCGGTTTCGCTGTTCCTGTCGTAGTCATAGGTGCACTCTTGGAAGATGTCCGTAATCTTCTGGTACACGCGACGCTCGCTCGCGCGGATGTCGCGGATGCGCACGAGCAGCTCGTCGAAGTAGTCCTTGCCGAACGGCGCGCCGTTCTTCAGCATGTCGTCGTTGAGCACGAAACCCTTGACGATGTACTCCTTCAGCGTCGCCGTGGCCCATTGTCGGAAGCGGGTGGCTTGCATCGAGTTCACTCGGTACCCGACGGCTATGATCGCGTCTAGGTTATAGAACAAAACCCTGTAATTTTTGCCGTCCGCGGCAGTTGTTGCAATTTCTGCAACAACTGAATTCTCGTCAAGCTCCCCGCTTTCGAAGATATTCTTTAGATGGCGGGAGATCGTCGACTTGTCTTTTCCGAAAAGCTCGGCTATCTCTTTTTGCGGCATCCAGAATGTCTCGTTCATGTAGCTGACTCGTACGGGCACGTTGGCCCCTTGCGACTGGTACAGGATGATTTCAGCTTCGTTGTGTTCGGCCATGGCTCTCCTTTCAAAGCAATCGATTTCCAGCACTATTTTGCCGCCGTCGGCAAAATGGTGCGCCCCTAAAACTCCCAATCGAACGGCAGCACGTAGTAGACGACGCGGCCTATCACCGTGATGGTCTGCGTGCCAGGCTCGTTGTAGTTGAACACCTGCTTGGAGTAGGTCGGGTCGTTCGAGTCGGGCGCAAGCTCGAAGCCGTTGTTGAGCTTGTTCACGCGCTTTATCGTCGCGTCGTATCCGTTCACGCAGACCGCGTAGGGCGCGCCGTTGTGCTCGACGGCCTCGCACGGGTCGACCAGCGCGTAGCAGCCGTTCGGCAGGATTTTGTTCATGGAATCGCCCTCGACCTTAAGAAGGAACGCGCTCGGATAGCGGCGGCGCACTTCTGAGGGGACGGGCTGGGAATTCTCGACGGGTATCATCTCGATCGGGGTGCCCGCGGCGATTGCTCCATATAGGGGGACTTCGACCATGTCGTTGTTTGGGATAGACGTATTTTCCATCCCAAGCAAATACGAAATAGTCACGCCAAGAACAGCGCTTAGTTTTATAAGGACGCTTGATTTTATATCTCTCGACCCAGACTCGTATCGCTGAATCGTTTGCTGCGTCGTGTCCATTTTCTCGGCTAAGTCCTGCTGGGACCAGCCTTTTGCAATCCGCGCCTCTGCGATTTTGTAACCAGACATGCTTGCTCCAATCGCTAAACACCATGATGGTGTTATTTTTTCACACCAAAACGGTTGCGTACAACACCATAGAGGTGTATATTTTGAACAGTCGGAAACACCAATACGGTGTGTTTAGCTAAAGGAGGTGACTATGAGAGGAAACATGAAGGCCGAACGTGCCCGTATCGGGCTTTCTGCGGAAGAGGTTGCAGAACGAACCGGCGTTCATCGCAATTCGATTTTTGCTTGGGAAAACGGTGAATCGGAGCCAGTGTCGGACAACCTCGAGAAGCTCGCTCACCTGTATGGGTGCTCCGTTGAGTATCTGCTCGAGCAGACCGACGAGCGTACTGCCCGAGCTATCGGGCAGCTTCCAAGCGATTAACCATCTCGCCCCCGCCGAGGGGCGCCAACCACGGCAAAGTAGTTTCTTTTCCTTCCTTTGACTACCGCGCCAGGGGACTTCGGCAAATCGGTTGGCGCCATTCGGCGGGGGCAATGGCGGAAAGGAGGACGGAGATGGAAGGGCAAGCGCAGACGTACTACACAATCCCGCAGCTTGCCGAATTCTGCGGCGTGCAGAAGTCGGCGCTCTACGCGGCGGCGCGTAGGGGAGACCTCAAGACGGCGATGCCGAAGGGATGCGAGCGGCTGAAGCTCGTGAAGATGGAATGGTTTGAAGCATGGATAGGAGCGGGCGAATGAAGAAGGAACTCAGCGCCAAGGAGTGCGTAATGAATGCGAGCGGGTTGCTCGATGCCGCGAGAATCGTGGCGAGCAACCTGGCGTTCAACGCGGCCGGACTCGCCGCGGGCGAGGAGGAGGTCCATCACAAGAAGCTGCTGATGAGCCTCGTCAATTTGCGTGTGCGGGTTGAAGGCCTCTTGCGCGAGCTGGCCGATGAGGGCGATGTCGTCGACGCCGAGCGCGAGCTCGCGAAAACAGCGGTCGAGACGCTTCTGGAGCGATTCAAGAAGGAATGCGGCGAATGATGGCTGAAAAAAATAACGCGCCCCAGGTTGGTAGCCAGGCGGGCGCGGCAAAAATGCAGCCCGATTGTAGCACGCTTGCCGACGATTTGCGATTCGCCGCGCAGGCGCTCGGAATCGGCGAGCTGTTCTGTGGCTTCACGGCCCGCGAAGCGCTCCTGTCGGCCGCAGGCTCGGCAATGCTCGTCGCGGGAATTATAGGGCTCTTGCTCATCGGATAGCGGATGCGCGTAGAAAGGAAACGGAAGATGAAGAAGAAGCAGGCGATTGAGGAAATCGAGGAATTTGGAATCATGGCGTCCAAATGCAAGCTGCACGTGGAAGTCAACGAAGAGGAAATCGAGTGGTCGAGCGAGGACGTGGTCAACGCCATCTGCATCACGCTTGCCTGGTGCCACATGCTGCTCACCGACGCGTTGCCGGACGGCGCGCGCACGACGAAGGACGCCATGTCCAGCATCGTGAAAAGCATCGTGGACGAGCGTCGCGATCGTATCAAAGAATCGAAAAACGGGCATTGCGAATAGCGCCCGCGATCGGATGGAATGAAATGGAAGAATCAAAGGCAATCGACCCGCGCGAGGCATGCAACACCATAACCCGCCAGGCGCGCGAGGGGTACGACTCGATGACCGCGGGCGACAGTTCGAAAAGCCCCACGCCCGCTATCGCCACGGCTGTGGCCGTGGCGTTCGACGCCGGGTGCC
>OLOY01000883.1_pt1 | contig 15691 bp, 19 predicted proteins | sample 1672771 | NCBI WGS metagenome assembly OLOY01 (sample SAMEA3136722, study PRJEB25190) | human gut metagenome
GGCAGAAACTATATGAATTCGATCCGGTGTTATTTTCACCGAAGCTGACCGGTCCATTTTGCCAAAAAGGAAATTGCGAGGAAGGTTCTATGTCTTGTGGAGTTCCTATCCCAAAAGAATGGTCTCCATTAGAAATAATGAGCGCAGATTATCCTCTGCTCGTAGAAAGGAGGGAAACTGTTTATGAAAATTAAATTGATCGACTTTGGGTTAAAAAAAGATCATTATCCCTTCCGTCCTCATGAAAACGATGCCGGGGCTGATGTATATATGCCTTATGACTACACATTAAAGCCGGGAGAGATTGTCCGTATCCCTTTAGGCTTTGGACTTATGATCCCTGATGGTTTTGCCGGATACGTATTTCCGAGAAGCAGCATGGCAGCAAAAGGGTTGGTCTGCGAACTTCCGCCTATTGATTCTGGATATCGTGGAGAAATTCATGCCATCATCAGTAATGTTAGTTCAGAATCCCAAATACTCCGCAAAGATACCCGTATAGGGCAACTGGTTATCACTCCTGTTCTAATCGCTGACTTTGTTCTTGATCTTGGAGAGGCAAGAGATACCGGTGCTTTCGGAAGTACCGGAGAATAATCCCCTATAAAACCAGAGGTGCCGAATGATTTATCATTTGACACCTCGCACAATCAAAAAAACTTACAGAAAGGAATTACTACTATGATTACATTTGGAAGAAAATTAAAACACTTAAGACAGAAAAATCATCTCACCCAAAAAGAACTCGGTATCGCACTTGGCTTTCCAGAAGATTCTGCAGATATCAGAATTGCACAGTATGAAGCAGATGCAAGAAAGCCTCGTGATGAAATCCTTGCTAAAATGACTAAAATACTTTATGTACCAATTGATATCCTCACCGTTCCGGTATTATCCGAACCAAAAGAATATGAGGCAGCCTCTTTTTGGATGCATGAATTAGCTTCAGAATTATAACTTTTCATATGTTTAGTACAAAAAGCAGGAGATCATTTTAGATTTCCTGCTTAATCTCGATATAGATATTAAATTATGACTTTATCTAGCAGTTACACAAACTGAAATTTTGAATTGCCCTGGATTTTCAAACATATAAAAATTCCATGTATATCCGAAGTATTCTCATGTTTTTGATAAAATTCCATAATCTCAACCTCATTCCACTAAAAAGAGCCCTGACATCACGCCAAGGCTCTTTTTCTTTCATATACTTGTTATTTGCACCATAATTTTATACTCCTGGCACTGGAGTGGCTCTAAAAGCATTTACAGTCCTGTCTATAATAACCTGTCCCTCGCTTCCGGAGTCAAGAATCGTATTTTGAACGGATTCTTTTTCTACCAAAACAGCTGTTACATCAAGCGCAACCAACTTATCAGTAGTCGTCAGTGCATCTACTTGTGCAGAAAAGCAAGAATCTGATGCCTTTGTCTGCTCATCCGTAGCTTCGGTAGTTGCAACAATATGGTTATCCGAAATATAATTTCCTTTACCTGAAACAATATGTATGATTACAGGTTTTGCCCCGGCCGGCTTGATAGACTGTGTATGGATTATTTCCGAAATATGGTTGGCAATTACCGAATTATTATTACCACTGATACACAGAATACCGTACAAATCATCTAATCCATTATCATATTCCAACATAGGCGCCCATGGTTCATTGTCACGTAAAAAATGATTTGAAGAAACCATATTTTCCGAACAGTTTCCTTCAAATACCAGCATTCCCGGATAGAAGGAATGAAATCGGTTGGCTGTAATAATGGAACGTGCCACATTACGGAAATGAACACTGCTTGTGCCTCGAGGGAAAATATTATTTGCTGTAATCAAAAGTCCACCAAAATTTTCCGCAAAGATGGAATATCCCTTATAACCTGCGCCCATCAGATTATCTGTTATTTTAGATGCCTGTCCCCAGCCTCTCAACTCTATGCAATTACCACATTCCGCTATGAAATTATCATGAATAGACAACGCATCTGCATGATAAATCGTAACCCCATGTTCTAAATATACGATTCCCATACCTGTGAGCCTGAATGAATCCTGTGCACTTCCAATATAAATACCTGTTTTTCCATTGGTATATGTATTTTCTGGATTTGGCATTCCCGAGCCATCGTCCACAAAATGCAAACCATCAATACAGAAGTTTTCAAATTCTACAGAACTAATTCGTGGATTTCCATCTCGCTCAACATAGAATGCTGCTCCTGCCGATTCTTCATCTCCTGGCTTTGGAGAAAGGTCAACAAGGATACGGCTTCCGCCCGGCCACACTTCATGTAAATCTGCCCATTCATTCTCCGGAAGATTATAACGGATACTGGATGATACAAAACCATGTCCTGAACCCATAATTTTCAAGTAACTGATATCAATCACTACTTGTGTACGAAGATGATAATCACCAGACGGAATGTAAATGACTGCTCCCGGTTTTCCACCTTCATTCATATTTGAATCTGTTTGTCGCTTTTTAATATCCGCAATAATACTGTTGATTACTTCCCCAATATCCTCGTAAGGATTTCCAACGTTCCATTTTGTAACGTCATAATAATTTTTACTTGACATCAATAAATCCTCCTATATGTTTACTCCGTCTGTTCTTCTAATAACGCTTCAATTTCTTCTTTTTCCGGCATAACCCTCAAAGCACCTCGCTTTGTTGTAATCAGAGCTGCGCCTGCATTTGCAAATCGAAGCATCCCTCTGATGTCCTCTCCGGTAAGATTATCAAGCCCCTTATCCAACTGTTTTCTTTTTTAATTTCTCTTCGTTACTTTCTAGCTGATGATTTGATTGTATGTCATGAAATTTATAATGTCAATCGTTTTCATGTATTTTTTTCACTATTCAGCACTATTCACAATATTTTTTTGTTTAATTTGTGTATATTTCATAGCTTATTTCTTTATTTTTATGGTATTTCTTTTTATCAATAAAACTTATATGAAAATTTTTTCATGAAATTATTTTCATTTATTCTTCCATTTTTCCTAATCTTATGATATAATCAAATTCATAAAGTGAGATATATTTTGTCTCATATCGCATATAACACAAGACTATATTTACCAAATAAGTGAGGTTCTTTTATGAGTAAAGTCAAAATTACAGATATTGCCGAACGGAGCGGTGTTTCCATGACTACCGTTTCCCGTTACTTCAACCATCCTGAGCTCATATCGCAGACAACACAGGATAAAATCAAAACAGCAATTAAAGAATTGAATTACCAGCAGGACAATCTGGCCCGCATTCTGGTAACCGGAGAATCCAATCTGGTTGGGGTTATTTTCCCCCACCTACATTTAAGCTTCTATACAGAATTACTCAATCAACTAATAAAATACGGCAAAGAAAAAGGCTATAATCTAATCGTCTATACTTCCAATGATTCCAGAGAAGAAGAATTACAGCTTATTCAAAATCTAATTTCCTACCGAATCAAAGGACTGATTCTTTTGAGTCATCTTCTTTCCGCTCAGGACATTGAAAACCTGCCAGTCCCGGTTATCTCCATTGAACGTGTCGGCGGTAATTTTAAGCAAATTAACAATGATAACTTTACTGGTGGCAAACTTGCCGCAAATCTTTTGATACGTAACAACTGTGAAGTTTTCATTCATATTAATAATGATTTTCGAGAAGACTGGCCATCCTTTAAACGAATCCTGGGATTTGAATATGAGGTAAAAGATCTTTGTTATGAACGGTTTATTGAAAATGATCTCACAGATCCATACCTGCCCAAAGCTACAGAAGCCATGAATAAACTGGTTCAGCATATTACCACAAAATACACCGGTAAAAAAATAGGAGTTTTCTGCTCAAATGACGATATTGCAAGTCTTTTTGAACGTCAGTGCCTCAAAAATAATATTGATATTCCCAACACCATTGAATTGATTGGATACGACAACTCACCTGCATCCAACTATGCCGTTCATCCCATTACCTCTATCGACCAGAATATTTCCCTTATGGCGCAGATTGCAATTCAGTCACTGGAAAACTATATACCATACGAAAGCATGGTACCAGCTTCATTGATTGAAAAAGAAACAACCTGTTAATTTCGTCTTTTACATTCATACAAACGCTTATAAAGTGTATTATTAATTCGTTTTATGTGTGTTTTATGATTGCTTATCCACATAATCCGCTTCGTCCGTAATGTTTTTGTAGCCAAAATGTAACCACTAATTTTATTCACCTCAATGCAATCTATTGAGTGGCACCAGATTTTATACAACACAAAAAGAATTTTACTCCGTCGTTTGCAATTTTATTACGGAGATTCTCTATGAAAAAAGATCTATTGAAAACAAAATCGAATTTATGATAGATGCGTGAAAATATATCTGCTGGACGACGGCTTTTTTCTTTTACCGTCATCCAGCAGATTTTAAATTAATTTTATTCTTTTAACTATTTATTCCCACTTGAAGCATTTTACAGAAATTCCAAAACATATTAATATGACAGCTCCCATAACAACAACAGACAGCAGGACATTTTCGGTTGGCAATCCAAGAAATGTTACTTTCATTAACTGAATACCTTACCTCTCTTTCATTCATATCATATAACGATACCATTAAAAATGAAAGAAGACTTGCAGTTAAACTTCCCTGTGGATCCGCATCGATCAATAACACTTTTTTTCCTTGTCTTGCCAATCCTACCCCAAGATTTAAAGTCGTTGTACTTTTTGCAACTCCGCCTTTCTGGTTTGCTACTGATATAACTTTTCCCATTCTTCTTTCTCCCTTCTGATATTCTCTCGCAGATATTTTTCAAATGTACTTCGTTTAATTAAAACTTTTTTTCCAATCTTATAAACTGCTCCTGCCTTATGAGATAATCTTACGATTGGCTTATATCCAAGATTGTAATAATCCATAGCTTGTCTATAACTTATAAATTCATGTTGCATAAATTCTATTGTACATATATTTGTAATTTTCAAAGGTATTATTCTTCAGCCCTCTTTTCATATTTGCCCAAAGGTCAAATAATTCATCAATGGTTGTGTATCGTGCTTCGGTCTTAATACCATCACATTTATCTTTCTGAATACGCTTTTCTTTTTCTCTCAGGTCATCTAAAGTTCTTGCGTAAACAAATCTTCTTTTCATCTGGCTGTCCTGCCAGCTAAATTGATAAGTACCGTCTTTTCTCTGAACCTCTCCGGTTTTCAGAACAACCCTTGATTTATCTTTTCTTTTTGTCGCCATTGTGTCCTCCTAAATTCTAAACTGCTTATCTATATATTTGTCCAGTCGTTCCCTCACAATATGGATTTTATTGCCTATCCATATTGCAAAGGGACAACCTGCTTGATTAGACAACTCACGCAACTTCGTTCTTCCTATACCGGAATATGCTGCGGCTTCTTCGATTGTCAGCCACTTTCTTTCCCATATCGGTTCTTCAGCATTGCTTATGAGTTTTTCCTGATATGTTCTTACTTCGGCAAGTAAGCGTTCATCATCATTCAAGGAAAGTAAGTTTTTCAATGTATTCATCAAAAATCCTCCTCTTAATCATTCGACGATTTCCTATATGAAGAACAAATGGGCATTCTTCTTGGCTTGTTAGTTTTCTCAGTCTTTCTCTACCTATGCCAGAATATTCAACTGCTTCATCAATCGTCAAATTAGACTTATGCCATATCGGCACATCATATTTTTTTCGGATAATCTTTTCTGTATCTGCCATTACGGAAGCACCTCCTTGTTTTTTTCTGCCCTTATGATAATTTAAAATGAGCGATGAGCCTATTATGCGAACCGACCCATCGCACACTTTACAAATCAGCTATATCGAATACGCATTATCAAGATATTCGTCCAGTTTTCTTCTTTTAATCAGTCGCTTACTTCCATTCCAAAGAACAAAAGGGCAAAACTCCGAGTCGGACATTTCTCTTAATTTTCTTGAGCCAATACCACAATAAGCTGCGGCTTCTTCTACTGTAAGATTGGACTTCTTCCAGATAGGAATAATGATTTTATTTTCTGTCATTGCTCCCCCTCTTTTCTTTCTTGGATGAATATCTGTCGGTAACAACATAATCCCAACCATCCCCATCACACTTATCACATCTGTCTTTTCGCTTTGCAAATGGGTCAAGTCGCCTTACAATATAGTCCGGATTGTGGATGTAATCATTCAGGCACTTCGGGCATAGACAACGAATATTTTCTTTCCCCTCCGGCTTGTAAACCCAAAGTCCAAAAGTCTTTTTCAAAGTTGCGTTTATCTGCCTAAAAAGTTTATCGTCATCTACCGTACCTATGTATTCACGCAAATCCTCTCTATTGACTGTCCGTATCTGCTCCAGAAGAACCATTGACGGTTTCTTCAGTCCAAACTCCTCGCCAAGAATAATGTGTGATGGCAAATATCTTTTCTTGATTACACTTGTAACCGCTGCAACAATAATCGTTGGAGCATTCTGGTTATAATCGTCTGCCTGAACGACAAGCACCGGACGCTCTCCGCTTTGTACTGAACCACTGTTATCTCCAAAGTCATAGTAGAATAAATCCCCACGACAAATCATTTTTTCTTTCATATGCATAACCTCACAAGAATCTAATTTTTAAAGTGTCATTCGTATCCGGAATGAAATAACCCCTTCACTCATTTGGACAAAGGGTGCTGAAATGCACACCCAAAATCAGAGATTTTCATAAAATTTGATAAAGTTTTTCTTCGCCGCTGCAATAGACTTATCTACGGAGCTGTAATATACGCCCTCCTGCTTTGCAATCGCTCTGGAACTCAGACCGCAGCACACATTCTTCATAAGGCGTTCCCTTTGAAGTGGCTGCAACATTGAAAGTGCTATCCTTGCTTTCCTGATTTCACACTGACGCAATTCTTCTCTTTCCAGTTCAAGCCTTTCTTCCTCTGCTCTTTCAAACGGGTCGTCAAACATAATGGCAAGTTCTTTATGGAACTGTGATGACATTTCATCGTCATATCCATAGCAGTCAAGTGTGCGACTGCTTCTCTTTGCATACTTGTCCTCATTTCGGTTTGCATCGTCAATTACCTCTCCCTGTGCAATGGAAAGATGAACAAACGGAGAATATCTTTCTATAATAAGGGGATACTTCTCCCAAAGCTCTTTTACCGATAATTCCGTAATAATCGCCCATCTTTCAGCTCCGGTATAACCGTTATATTCGTATTTAAGATTTATCAGTTTACAATCCTTTACAAATAATTCTTCTTGTTCTGTTAATGTAAGTTTGTTTTTCATTTCCGTAATCTCCTTTGAATTTTGAAAAATTGATAAGTTTCAAAATTCGGAGATTACGGGTACTCAGCTATCTGGCACTGCCATACGTTATAAAACATAAAAGTCCTTTCCCAAGTAAGGGAAAAGACCTAATACTGCACGAAGCATAATCGAATAAAACAGCAACAAAAAAAGCACCGTCGAATCTGGACAGCAAAGAATACTTCTATTCTTCACTTATCCGGCTTCGTACGGTGCTTGGTAGTTTAGCAAATAAATTGCTTATCTCCGCTTACTCGATTAGAAATCGTTTCGATATTTACTTGTAATCTTCATCGCCTGCAATTCCTGCCATATCCGTTCCTACGGATTCTGCGGAAGTAAGCGAGATTTAAGATATGGACATTCTTGCATTTCTGACACTTCACACTCAAATGTCCGGTTGCGTCTGAAAAAACTCTTTGTATCCTGAACCCACAAGTCGGGCAGAGAATATCACGCTCTTTCAGACTTTCTGCTTCTACTCTTGACAGAAGCAATCTCTTTTGTATTTCAGGTGCTACCTGAGTCTGTAACCTCATTGTGAAACACCTCCCAGATTTAACTCATTGGAAATGTACTCAAGGATATTGTGATACTCAAATAGCCCCATATCTCTCAATCTGATAACCAAGGCTGTATAAGATACTCCGATATAAGCTGCCATTCTACGGATAACTGCTTTATCCTTTGAAGTAATGGTATTATCGCCATAAACTTTTATCGGATTTGACTGATTATATTTCGCCAAGGCATTTTCAATAATTCTTCTCGGCATAAGAAGCGAAGCTCCCATTGTATCTGCCTGCCACTCAACAGACGCAAACATCTGAGCCAGTTCCTCTTTGGAATAACTACGCTCACTGTCATACTCTGCATGAAAGCATCCTTCACTCGGCATTGCATACATCTTACTCAAGATATGATGTGACGCTTCGTGTGCCATTGTAAATCTGCGACGTCCCTGCTCCTTTTCAGCAAGAAGAAATTTATCAAGTACGATGGTATCTTTCGGGAAAACAAAGGGAATAATTTTTCCGTCCTGATGTATCAGCAGTGGTGTTGCTCCATCTGCCAGAAAACCAATCCTGCCTGCATCATCTTCTGCAAAAAAAGCGTATTCAATTCGTAACATAAGAAATTCTGTAATGAAATGTTCTATGTCGATGGATTGAATCACTCGATTGCTAAACTTATTAGCATAAGCTGTTATCAAGCCTTCGCTGATTTCTTCCAACTCGGCTCTTGACATATAAATACTCAAGTTGTGTCCACCTCCGACTCCACCTTGTCCGGCGGTGCAACTCCTCCGGCAAAGTTCTGTTGTATTTCCGCACTATCCAAATTGATTAGATAGCGAATTCCTTCAAGTGTTCTCATTCGTCTGTCCTCTGTTATAGTTCTTTGATGATGTGACAAGCCACACCCTGAATGCAGCACTCATCTACAATGATGTCTTTCATCTTCTTATTTTCCGGGTGGAGAATGATTTTCTTATTCTCATCATCTCTGAAGTAGCGTTTCAATGTATTCTGATTATCCACAAGGGCAACTACTATATCGCCCTCTTTGGCTTCTACCTGCTTTTTGACAACCACAAGGTCGCCGTCATCAATCCCTGCTTCAATCATAGACTGACCGCTTGCTCTTAATATAAAGAAATCTCCTTTGCCGAAAATAGCAGTAAGAAGTGATACATATTCTTCAATATTTTCTTCCTCATACTGAGGACTACCACAAGGAATAGAACCTACAATCGGTGTCTGTGTCTGTTCGCCACTGTACTTACGGGTCACATTGGTGCGAATCTCCTGCCCGTCGTACTCAATCATATTCTTCTCAGCCATCTCTACTAAGTATTTATATGCTGTACCTCTGGCAATGCCAACAGCTTCAGCAATTTTTGTAGTCGATGGGGATTGTCTGTTTTGCAGGTAATAATCCTCGATATACTTTTTTATTTCACTCATAAGTTCAGGACTCTTGCTTCTCATACCTGCACCTCACTTTCTTTTCTATCGGAAGCAGTTTGCTTTCGATAGTTTTATTATACCTGATACGAAAATTTTTTCAAGTAGGTTTTTCGTAAAAGAAAAGAGGTGTCGCAATTTGCTAACACCTCAAAATTCCTTTGCTTGCACTGAAATCATTAACTCCAATGGCTTACTATTTTTCTCTATTCTCATCTTTTCTTATACAATACAAGTTCCGGATTCTTACCGAGAAGTTTCTTCTTCATTTTCATTCCTCCAAAATAATTCTATCCGCTATTTTCTTCCTCCGACAAAAGCGCCGTATTTCTACGACGCTTTTGTCTTGCTCGGAAGATGGAGCAAGAGAACGCTATTCAATTATTTGTTGTACTTTTTCTTTCTGCTGACAACCGTTGTACCAATAGCAGCACCGCCGCTGACAAACAGCAGGGTAATCCACAGTGCAAGGTTGCTTGTATCACCGGTCTGCGGACTCTTATCGGATGTTCCCGGTTTGGTACTGGCAGGCTTTTTTTCAAGAGCAGAAATCGCATCTTCGATTGCTTTCGCCATTGCATCTACTTCGCTCTGCTCGGTAATATTTTTGCCACGCACAACAGCGTTGATAGCGGCTTCCACACCGGAAAAGTCCTTATACTCATCCTTGTTCAGGGCATTAGCCTTAGCAATAGCCTCATCAACTTTGGTGTAGTCCGCATCCTTATATTGTAAAGCTGCCATCGCATCTTCAATCGCTTTCGCCATTGTATCTACTTCGGATTGCTCGGTAATATTTTTACCACGCACAACAGCCTTGACAGCAGCTTCCACACCGGAGAAGTCCTTATACTCGTCCTTCTTCAGGGCATTCGCCTTGGCAATGGCTTCATCAACCTTTGTATAATCAGCATCCTTGTACTGCAGAGCTGCAATTGCATCTTCAATTGCTTTCGCCATTGCATCTACTTCGCTCTGCTCCGTAATATTTTTACCACGAACAACAGCATTGACAGCAGCTTCCACACCAGAAAAATCTTTGTACTCATCCTTATTCAGGGCATTTGCCTTGGCAATCGCTTCGTCAACCTTAGTGTAATCAGCATCCTTATATTGCAGGGCTGCAATTGCATCTTCAATAGCTTTCGCCATTGCGTCAACTTCCGTCTGTTCGGTAATGTTCTTATCACGAACGACAGTCTTCACAGCGGCTTCCACAACGGAGAAATCTTTGTACTCATCCTTGTTCAGGGCATTTGCCTTGGCAATCGCTGCATCTACCTTTGTATAATCGGCAGGTAAATACGTCATTGCTATGTTCTGCGTGTGCGTTGCTGCATCATCCGTAACAGTGATGTTGCCGCTGTATGCCTTGCAGTTATCGGCCGTTACTTCAATTTGATAAGTGCCTGCCACTAAATTGACTGGATTTGTTACTGCCTGACCATTCACCTTGACAACCACATTCGTCAATTCATCAGGCGTTACAACGAAAGTAACCGGATAGGCAGCTTTTGTGATAAAATGGACATTTTTATAAAGTGCGAAGTACTGAGTGCCGCTGGAAAGCAGGTCGATTTCTGTTCCTTCCGCATCTACTGCTTTCGCATAAGTCAACTGATAGCCATCTGCGATCACAGGTACACATTCATCAAAAATTGCAGGGATATTATTCTCACTCGTATTCTTCGCATCAATCTCCGCTTCTTCTACAGCGAATGTACCATTACCACCCATCGGGTATTTGCCATCCGTGGTTATTTTAGCGCCGCCTTTGATCAGAATATCGCCTTGTGTCCATATGGCAGCATCCGCAGTAGAAGTGCATTTTACCTCGCCGCCGTTGACCGTCAGCGTTCCTTCCGTATACAAAGCAGGATAATAGCTTGTTGCTTCAACCTTGGAATTGATGATTTCAATTTTGCCTGCGCCGTTTTCATCGCCCATATAAACTGCGTTAAATTGATTCGCACTTGAATGTAAAACAACTTCGCTGGCGTTTTTGACATACAACTCCTTAGCATCTACAGCAGTATAATAGGAAGAAACTGTAATCTTTGCGTTATCTATGGAAATTTTTCCTTTATTGTAAGATGTAATTCCGCTGCCCTCGGCAGATTTTATATCAAGCTTTGCACCTTCGGAGATGCTGATGTTGCCGTTGAGGGTATAAAGCGCATCCCATCTTACATTGATTGTAAGCTTACCGTTACCGATAATGTTGTAATTATCGCTGTTCCCATCCGCAAAAATTCCGCCGCCGTTGGCTAATGTAATACTGTTTGTGCCTAAAAGCTTGATTGTCAGATCAGTATCTCCAATCACTCTGATACCGTACTTAGGACTTTCATCGTTTTTACCGCCATTGGTAATCGTGGCATTGTTCAGCGTAAGGGTCTTTGTATCCGGATCATAGGTTGCTGTTCCTTCTCCACAGGCAATGGAGAGCTTTTCAGTTGTGAACTGCTCGCCATTTACATACATGCCCAAGCCCCGAATGGCCTGCGTGCATTTCAGTGTGAAGGTTGGATTTTGACTATTACCGCAATCATATGTGTAAGTAACAATATTCGTGTCATCATCCACCGTCAGGATATTTCCACTGACCGATCCGCCATTCCAGTTTCTTGTCTTGCTGACATCGAAAGTGCCCGGCAGGGTGGAAAGGTCAAAGGTACGATTTTCATCGAGAGCGATTTGATAAATGTTATTATTGCAGTCATAACCTATGTCTTTATAATTCTTGCTGAGATCCAACGAGGTCAGCTGGTTATTGCTGCAATTCATGTTGCCCAACGCTGTATTGCTGACATTCAGCGTCATCAGGTGGTTATTCTTGCAGTCCAAATGCTCTAACGCTGTATTACAGCTGACGTCCAGTGAGGTCAGTTGATTGTCGTTACACCATAGTATATTCAATGCGGTGTTTTTGCTGACATCCAGCGAAGTCAGCTGGTTGGAATCACAGAACAGCTTCGTCAAGCTGGTATTTTTACTGACATCCAGCACGGTCAGTTGGTTGCCATAGCAGGACAGATACGTGAGAGCTGAATTCTTGCTAACATCCAGCGAAGTTAATTGGTTTTCATTGCAGCTGAGCTTCGTCAATGCCGTAAAATGACCGATGCCCGTAAGATCACTGATTCCTCTGTTGTAGCAGTTGAGTTCTGTGACCGCAGCAATCTCTGTATTGCTCAGATACTCATCTCCGTCGGTGTCATATTTTTCGGCAACAAAGCTACGGAAATTTACATCAGGAAAATTGGTTGGATTGATGGCAATACCGGTATTCTGAACGGCAATGCCATTTTCTCCTTCGCCGCTCATCTGTGCTAGAGCTGCTTCGGATTGTATCTTCGGCATATCACTTTCCTGCTTCTCCTGAGTTTTCTCTCCTTCCGGCTGGGATGCTTCACCCTCGGCTGCTGGTTCGACATATTTCCCACAGTTTTCTGCCAAAGCACCCTCTGCACCGCAGACAGGGCACTCTGTGTTCATTGTTTCTTCCGTGCAGGCCGTTTCGCAGGTGCATACAGGTGGTTTCCCTTCCGTGTTGTCCTCGGCAAAGGCCGTGATTGGCACAAGGCAGAGCACCATGCACAGAGCGAGCAGGATACTGAATAATCGTTTTCTCATTTTGTTACCTCCGTTTCGCTGCCTTTCGACAGCTTAAAGTCATATTTCATTTCCAACATTGCAAACAGCTTATACATAACCTCTGTGGCAATTGCCTTGATATCCAGTGATTGAATAAAGGCAAGCACCTTTGCCTGTTCTTCCTCCGGTACACGATATACTCTCATTGATGCCGTCAAAAAGCGGCTGAGCTTGCGTTCCAATGGAAAATGAATATCACATTTTCTCGCCATATAGCTACGCATCAATCCCGCCGTGCCAATTTCCATCTCATAAAAGTCGCTCTCGGTATCATCGGGAAAATTCACGCCGAAAATCTGCTTCAGCTCTGCCGTAGTATGCAGGTAAATATATTCCGATGTATCGGGCAGGGAATAAGCTTCAATGTAGATTTCCCTCAGGTTCTCATTCAGTTCAGTCAGTGTCAGCTGGATCGCCGTTTCCACAGCATAGGCGTAAACCGGAGGCAGCTTGCTGTCTGCAATACTTCTTGCCACACCAAACTGTCCGCTGAACATCGTTTCGGTCAATTCCAGCAAAATTCTGTCCTTGGTAGGAAACAGATTCAAATAGCTTCCCCTTGCCATACCTGCCTCGTCCACAATCTGACTGACAGTGGTGTTTTTATACCCCTGCTCCAAAAAGAGACGGACGCATACGGTCAGTATTTTCCTCTTTGTTTCGCTGCTGTCTCTTCGCAAATATTTCACCTCTCTTCAAATATTTTAGTATATATACTAATAATATCATCTCGAGAGTGAAAAAGCAACTGGCATTTGATATTTTTCCGCATTAAATTGTGACATTTCCGCAAACGCTGGCTTCTTTCATTACTCACGGAACTTTATGACTTCTTGAATACTACCCGAAAAGGAAAAGCCGCCGTCTGTTGACAGCGACTTTTCTTGCATAGTATTAACAGTATATAAGCTCACTCGAAACGATTTCCATAGCAGCACTGCGGATGTTGTTCATCCTCTGCACCCACAGCATTTGATTTTCCGCTTTAAGGGCTTCCGTAACGCCCTCTTTTTCGGAAAGCTGCTTTACCAGCCGAGAAAACAATGCTTCTGCCTGCTCGTTGAGGTCTGCAAGGTAAGCCTTTCTTCCTCTGCTCTTTCAAACGGGTCGTCAAACATAATGGCAAGTTCTTTATGGAACTGTGATGACATTTCATCGTCATATCCATAGCAGTCAAGTGTGCGACTGCTTCTCTTTGCATACTTGTCCTCATTTCGGTTTGCATCGTCAATTACCTCTCCCTGTGCAATGGAAAGATGAACAAACGGAGAATATCTTTCTATAATAAGGGGATACTTCTCCCAAAGCTCTTTTACCGATAATTCCGTAATAATCGCCCATCTCTCATCTCCGGTATAACCGTTATATTCGTATTTAAGATTTATCAGTTTACAATCCTTTTGTTTTCTTTTTGCTGCATACCCTCATCGGCTTGTGCAATCATCTGCCTGTACTGTTCTTTCACACTTTCCGGTGCAAGTATTTGTACCTTGCCATTAAAGCCAAACACCCAACCAAAAAAGGTCGGACTGGCTGATACTTCGGTCTGTACTCTGAAAGAAGTCATATCATACGCAAGGGTTGTCACATCTTCTCCAAAACGGTCAACCATTGTTTTCATCAAGCTGTTATCACACCGTAAATCCACAAGAACTTTCTCGCCTGAGAACATAAAGAAAACTTCCTTTGTGTAATTCTCAATATCAAAATCATCAGGCATAGGAATAATGTCCTTATTCAATATCTCCGGCTTGGAAGCAATACGGTCTACCCTGAAATTGATAACCTTGCTTTTCTTCTCAGAATATCCGAGAACATAATAATAGTCCCCACACCAGAGAAGTTTATACGGACTGAGTTTATAAATCTCGCCCTTATTCTTTAGAACCTTTTTCTTTAATCCGGTATAATCATAATACTGAAAAGAAATCTGTTTGCCTGCGTTGATGGCATCGTTTATAGCGTCAATAATGTAATATATCTGCTCATTATCCGGCTTAATGCGATTGACCACATAGTTATTACGCTTTAGCTTTGCCACCTGCCCAGGACTGGTCATCGTATGTATCTTCTCAATCAAAGTTTCGCTTTTCTTCTTTGTAATGAACTTCGATGACTCCACTGCATCTATCAGCAGTTTTAGTTCCGGCAATTCAAACTTACGACTGGCTACAAAGTATTTGCTCTGAGTAGAATGGATAGTAACAATGTCCATTCCAAACTCCTGAAGTGCTGCAATGTCTTTTGTAACCGTCGTTCTATGTGCAGATATTGCAAGGTCATTAAATCCTGCCAACACTTTATTATGAGAGCAATACGGGCAACCCGTTTTATTTATTGTCCTGCTCTTAATGACAGCTTCCCACTCGTGACCTTTTTTACATCTCCATATCACTTTCTTATGAGAACCAATAGAAACCTCTGTCGGTTTTATCTTATTCTTTTTTGACCACTGCTTTGCCAGTAACGGCTCTAATGTCGCCAAATCGTTAATACCTGCAATCACTCTCGCACCGGAACATATCGGGCATTTTTCTTCATTAGAACTAGCCTTAACGCTTGTTTGCCATTCGTGTCCGCAAGTACCTTTCCACCATACTTTTTTATTTGAACCAAAGGTAATATCATCAGGTGTAAGCGGTAAATTCTTCTCCGACCATTCCGTAATAAGCTCTGGGTGTACTTCTGCTAAACTGTTGTTCATAGCCAAACCTCAACCTCCTTGTGCTTAGAGTATATGAAGTTTTGGCTTTA
>OLOY01000885.1_pt1 | contig 15627 bp, 10 predicted proteins | sample 1672771 | NCBI WGS metagenome assembly OLOY01 (sample SAMEA3136722, study PRJEB25190) | human gut metagenome
AAAAAAAAAAAAAAAACCCCGAGACATACCGCGCGAATTTATGCGATCAGCATAAATTCTGTGCATCGCCAGGCGTGTTACTGAGAACGAAGTGAAAAGTAACGTATATTCTGCAGCATTCTGCGGCGGATTACCGGACAGAAATACAATAAAGCTATAACCTATAACAGAATTACAGCAGTGGTTTATACCCTATACTTTATAAAACCGGAGAAATCAGGTTTACAGGGAAAAACTACTGCTGTATTATTATATTGCCAGATGCGGATTATAGGGAATGTTTACATCAGGAATACATAGATCGATCCGCATATGTATATCGAATGATCGATCAGACAGGGGGGATCATATTTGGGTAGTACTGTACAGACCGTGCAGGAGGTCGGAAATCAGGTAAACCAGTACAGGCAGATGTTTGAAAATTATCTGCCGGACATCACAAAATTCGGAATCAAGGTTGTTCTGGCTATCGTTGCTTTCTGGGTAGGAAGCACGGTAATTAAATGGATCGTAAAGTTTGTGAGGAAATCACTGACAAAATCCAGGCTGGATACAGGAGCGGCACAGTTTATATCCTCACTGGTCAAGATCGTACTTTACATACTCCTGATCTTTAATATATCCACAAGCTTTGGAGTAAAGGAATCATCTCTGGCAGCACTTCTTGGAACTGCAGGTGTTACTATGGGTCTTGCCCTCCAGGGCGGACTTGCCAATCTGGCAGGAGGTATGATGCTTCTTCTGTTCAAGCCTTTCCAGGTAGGGGATTACATCATCGTTAACGGACAGGACGGAAGCGAGGGAACGGTAGCCAAGGTCGAGATTTGTTATACAACGTTATTATCCATTGATAACAAGCACATCGTGATCCCGAACGGTACTCTTTCCAATGCGACCATCACCAACGTAACAGCAAGGGATCAGCGAAGGCTGGAGATCAAAGTAGGGATCTCTTACAATGCAGATATCCAGAAGGCCAAGGATATCCTGGAAGATATCCTCACCGAAGATCCGGATACAAGAGAAGACGAAGAGATGGTGGTATTTGTAGACGAGCTGGCAGAAAGCTCTGTGATCATGGGCTTTCGTGTCTGGGTAGCTACCGACCGCTACTGGGCAGCCAGATGGAGATTGAACCAGAGGATCAAGGAAGATTTTGATTATTATGGAATTGAGATTCCTTATAATCAGCTGGATGTGCATATCCATAAATAATATGCATCAAGGAAGAAAGATAAAGCCCTTTCACATGGCAGAGAATATGAAAATTATTGACAAACCAGTGCTGGGGTGTAATAATACCCCACAGAGATAGTATTTGGACTCAAAACTATACTCTGGCTGAAATCACTGGAATCTTATATAAAAATAGCCAGCCGGAACCCGGGACCGGGAACGGACGGATATATGAAAATTATAAAAGATTATGAAAGATACGAGCCTGTATTAATGACATAAATTATGTGAATGTTTTTTATGTACAAAAAACAGGACTCAATATACAGGGAATCAATCAGAAGCGTTTCAGGGTCGAAGTGTGCCCCGAGACGCTTTTTTATTAAATACGGAAGCGGATGCTTTTATCCACTTGAAAGTTATTCCCTGCAGGAAAGGACTTATATAAGATGACAATAGAGATGTTAAAAGGAAAGATCCACAGAGCAACCGTTGTCCAGGCGGAACTGGATTATGTAGGAAGTATCACTGTGGATGAGGAACTGCTGGAAGCTGCCGGGATACTGGAATATGAGAAGGTTCAGATCGTAGATGTGAACAACGGCAGCCGTTTCGAGACATACACCATTTGCGGAGAACGCGGAAGTGGTATGATCTGCCTGAACGGAGCAGCAGCAAGATGTGTGAGTACCGGTGACAAGATCATCATCATGGCTTACGCACAGTACGAGCAGGAAGAAGCCCGTACCCACAAGCCTGCAGTTGTATTTGTAGATGAAGAGAACAGAATTAGCAGAGTGACTAATTATGAGAAACACGGACTGCTGAAGGATATGGCCTGACGCAGATCAGAAATACAATAAGACGAAGGTGAATTCAGAAAAGAGGCTATCTCGAATCTATAAAGAAAACCGGTTCCGGAACCGGAAAAGAGGAGAGCACAATGCAGGTAACAAAAACAGTAGAAGAAACAAGAAAACAGATCAAAGCGTGGAAAAAAGAAGGAAAAACAGTAGGCCTTGTACCAACCATGGGATTTCTCCATGAGGGACATGCAAGCCTGATCAAAAAATGCAGAGAGCAGAATGATATCGTAGTGGTATCTGATTTCGTCAATCCTACACAGTTCGGTCCTACCGAAGACCTGGAAGCCTACCCGAGAGACTTTGAGCGTGACAGCAAACTCTGCGAAAGCCTGGGAGCGGACCTGATCTTCTGCCCGGAGCCTTCCGAGATGTATCATGATCCCCACGCATTTGTAAGTATAGATACTCTGTCAGAGACACTTTGCGGAAAAACACGTCCGATCCATTTCAAAGGTGTGTGTACCGTTGTGACCAAGCTGTTCCACATTGTGGCACCGGACAGAGCATATTTCGGACAGAAAGACGCACAGCAGCTGGCCATCATCCGCAAGATGGTGAGTGATCTGAACTTCGATATTGAGATCGTAGGCTGTCCGATCATCCGTGAGGAGGACGGACTTGCAAAATCCTCCAGAAATACATATTTAAGCCCTGAGGAGAGAAAAGCAGCTCTTTGCCTGTCAAAGGCAGTAAAAGCCGGACAGGAAGCCATTCACGCAGGAATCCCGGCAGAAGAGCTTCTCGGAAAAATGCGAGCAGTGATCGAAGCAGAGCCTCTGGCAAAGATCGATTATGTATCCATGGTAGATGCACTTACCATGCAGCCGGTGGAAAAAGCTGACCGCAGCGTTCTTGTAGCAATGGCTGTTTACATCGGAAAAACAAGACTGATCGACAACTTCAGCTACGAGGTGTAATGTATGGGGGAAATTTTAAAGAAAATCGGAATTATCAGCAGCCTTGCATCCAGATATATCGGGATCATTATCATCGCTTTTTCCTGCCTGGCTTTTTTCTGGCGTGACGGCTTTTCCTGGATGACGAACTATACGTCTGTATTTCTGGGAGTGATCATGTTTGGTATGGGTCTGACCATAAAACTGGACGACTTCCGGGCAATTTTTTCCAGACCCAAAGAAGTGGTGATCGGTGCAGTGGCTCAGTATACCATTATGCCGGTGATTGCCTGGCTTCTGTGTAAAGTGATGAACCTTCCGGCAGATCTGGCACTGGGAGTGATCCTGGTGGGATGCTGTCCGGGCGGAACAGCCAGCAATGTGATCACCTATATCGCAGGAGGTGATGTGGCGCTTTCTGTGGGAATGACCATAGTTTCCACACTGGCAGCGCCGTTGATGACACCGTTTCTTGTATATGTTCTGGCAGGAGCCTGGGTGGAAGTATCCTTCTGGGCTATGGTGATTTCTGTGGTAAAGGTAATTCTGATCCCGGTTCTCCTGGGAGTTTTTCTCCGGAGCCTTGCGGGAGAGCATGTGGATAAGGTATCCGATGTTATGCCGCTGGTGTCGGTTGTAGCTATTGTTATGATCATCGGAGGAATTGTGGCTGTAAATGCAGAGAAGATCGTAAGCTGTGGAGTTCTGGTGCTTGGAGTAGTGGCGATCCACAATTTCTGTGGTATGATGCTGGGCTTTCTGGCTGCAAAAATCTTCCATGTGGAGTATTCCAGAACAACAGCTATAGCTATAGAGGTAGGCATGCAGAACAGTGGTCTTGCTGTCTCACTGGCAGCAGCTAATTTTGCAGCCAATCCGCTTGCAACACTTCCGGGCGCGATCTTCAGTGTATGGCACAATATTGCGGGCTCCATTTTTGCGGGGATCCGCCGTGCAGGTGCAGAACGTCAGACAGAACTAGGGAGCAGTACATTGGCAGAAGAAAGATAAAAAGTCAGAAGAATACTGAAGGAAATTCGAAATATCGTTTATAAAGAAGCCCGGTGGCGTATGGGATAATCTGGTACAACAAATAGACACAAGTCACATTATGTCGAAAGAAAAAGTCATAAAATGCAGAAATGCGGTTTACAAATTTTAGCCGGTATACTATAATAACCACATGGACGAACAGACGTCCCCAACATATGAAAACAGGGGGGCCCGCTGAAGCGAGCTGAGAGTAGACTGTAAATGTCTTGACCCATAACCTGATTTGGATAATGCCAACGTAGGGACATATGCACGAAGGATTCTTAAAGACACAGAAGATCAGAGAGTACAGAAGAGATCAGAAGTACAGAAGATTTTCATTAAGTACGTAAGATTAAGAGCCGGTTGCTGTGATGCGTGTGCGTTGCAGCAGCCGGTTTTTTGTTGTATAAACATAAAGAATTTACAGAAGGATACCCTATAACTATCTGTCGGGAACAGAACTTCCGACAGTAGTGACAGATTTTCCAGATTTGGATACAAAATGAAAGGAGTTTTTTTACATGAGAAATTACAGTACACAGATGGAGGCTGCCCGTAAAGGCATCATCACACCTGAGCTTGAAATCGTAGCTAAGAAGGAACGCATGACAACAGAGGAACTGCTTCCGCTGGTAGCCTCCGGTAAGGTGGCTATCTGTGCAAATAAAAATCACAAATGTATCGATCCGGAGGGCGTAGGCTCCATGCTCCGCACCAAGATCAATGTAAACCTTGGTGTATCCAGAGACTGCAAGGATTACGACGTGGAGATGCAGAAGGTTATGGAAGCTGTAAACATGGGCGCTCATGCCATCATGGATCTTTCTTCCCACGGAAATACCATTCCGTTCCGACGCAAGCTGACATCCGAGTGTCCAGCCATGATCGGAACCGTTCCGGTTTATGACTCTGTTATCCACTATCAGAGAGATCTTGATACACTGACAGCCAAGGATTTTATCGATGTAGTAAGACTCCATGCACAGGATGGTGTTGACTTTGTAACTCTTCATTGTGGAATCACAAGAAAGACCATCGATCAGATCCGTAACCACAAGAGAAAAATGAATATCGTTTCCAGAGGAGGATCTCTTGTATTTGCATGGATGTGCATGACAGGTGAGGAGAATCCGTTCTATGAATACTACGACGAGATCCTGGATATCTGCCGCGAGTATGATGTGACCATCTCTCTTGGTGATGCCTGCCGTCCGGGATGTCTGGCTGATGCAACAGATGTATGCCAGATCGAGGAGCTTGTACGTCTTGGCGAGCTGACCAAACGTGCATGGGAAAAAGACGTCCAGGTTATGGTCGAGGGACCGGGACATGTGCCGCTTGATCAGGTTGAGGCAAATATGAAAGTACAGCAGTCCATCTGTCAGGGCGCACCGTTCTATGTATTAGGACCTATCGTAACTGACGTTGCACCGGGATATGACCACATCACATCCGCGATCGGCGGCGCAGTAGCAGCTATGTCCGGAGCAGCATTCCTCTGCTATGTAACACCTGCAGAGCACCTTGCACTTCCGAATCTTGAAGACGTAAAACAGGGAATCATGGCATCCAAGATCGCAGCACATGCAGCAGACATTGCCAAAGGTGTCCGCGGTGCCCGTGAGATCGATGACAAGATGGCAGATGCCAGAAGAAAGCTTGACTGGGAGGCACAGTGGGAATGCGCCATGGATCCAGAAACCGCAAAACGTATCTGGAACGAGCGCAAACCAGAGCATGATGATACCTGCTCCATGTGCGGTAAATTCTGTGCAGTACGAAGCATGAACAAGGCACTTGCAGGAGAGCATATCGATATTCTGTAAAAAAACGGAATGCAGATAAGCATGCAGCACAGTATAACTGTTTTCGGGATATTCAGCAGCCAGCCGGAGCGGATATATTATTTCGTTGCAGTATAATCAGTATAATATAGAAGAAACCGGAATATCAGAGCCGTCCATGTCTGTGGTAAAATATCACAACAGGGCGGCTCTTTTTCTGTGTATAAAATAAAAATATACATACAAAATATCGTCTATATGACGAAAAAATACATGTTCCATATGCAAAGTGCTCAATAATCCATGCAGAAGGATTGGATAATCCATGTATTTTTTGTGTCCAAATTGTTAAAATAGCATCATCAAATAACGGAGAACGTCAAAATAAAGGAGGACGAAACATGAAAAGAAAGATGCTCAGCGTTCTGCTCTGTGCAGCGATGATGGGAACAACACTGGCAGGTGCAACAAGCGTACTTGCAGCTGACGACAAAGATTCCGACAGCAAATGGGAGTACAAAGAGGCTACTCTTACATTCCTGATCGATCCGGACACAGCATCATCCGGATATCAGGCAGTATTTGATCTCTGCGAGAAAGAGACAGGTATCCACATTGAGACAGAGCTTCGTGCATCAGGCGGTGACGGAGACAACCAGGTAAAAACAAGACTTGCATCCGGCGAGATGACAGATCTTTGCGGATACAACTCAGGAGCTAAACTCAATGAGCTTGATCCGGAGAACAACTTCATTGATATTTCCGGCGAAGAGTGGGCAAGCCGTCTTGACGATACATTCGCATCTGCAGTAAGTGCAGGTTCTGATTCCGCAGTATACGGTGTACCGCTTACCGCTTCCATGCTGGGATGCGTTCTTTACAACAAAGATCTTTATGAGCAGTATGATCTTGAGGTTCCGGACACATGGGAAGATTTCCTTAAGAACTGCGATACTCTGAAAGAGGCTGGTGAGACAGCAGTGATCGGATCTCTTGGAGATTCCTGGACCATTCAGGTTCCATACCTTGGAGATCACTACAATGTACTTGCAGCAGAGCCTGATTTCTCAGAGAAATTTGAAGCTGGCGAGGCAAAATACGCTACAACAGAGGCTGGTCTTGCAAGCTTCCAGAAACTTGCTGATCTTCAGGATTACTTCAATGATGACTACACAGCAACTACATATGCAGATGCATGCGATAAACTTGTAAATGGTGAGGGCGCACACTGGTTCATTCTTTCCCAGGCACTTTCCAGCATCTACGAGCTTTACGGAGATGATGTAAATAAGATCGGTGTTATGGGTGTTCCTGGAACAGATGCAGATAACCACGGAATCACAGTTTGGGAGCCAACTGCTATCTATGGAAATGCAAACAGCGATAAGAAAGATGATATCTTAAGATTCATGGAGTTCTACACATCTGATGAGGCACTGGATGCATTTACAGCTGCACAGAAACCGGACGGCCCATACTGCATCAAGGGCTATGAGCTTCCGGATGACGCATATGACGGAGTTAAAGAGGCTCAGGAGAAATATTTCGATGCAGGCAAAACAAGCGTTGCAATGGAGTTCCAGACATCTGTAAAGGGAACAAACTGCGAGTATATCTGCTCTGAGGTTGCAACCGGACAGTCTACAGCAGAGGAAGCTGCAAAGGCTTACGATGAGGACTGCAAGAAACAGGCTACACAGCTCGGACTTGACTGGAAATAAATGAATGGGTGTCGGCCGCCTGTGTTGCAGGCGGCCGATTTTACGGAACTGCATTTACAAAAAGCTGCCAGATATCTGGAAAAACGGAAAGGAAATAGAGCATGAACAAAAAGAAAATATATAGTTTATGGTTCCTCGTTCCGGCAGTTGCGATCTTTGTGATCTTTTTCATCATTCCGATGGTGACATCACTGTTTTTTAGCTTAACTGTATGGGACTTGAAATCATTTACATTCTGTGGCTTTGATAACTATAAAACGTTCTTCAGTGAGAGATCCTTAAGTATATCTGTAAGAAATACCCTGATCTACGCATTTCTTACAAGTGGACTGAAGGTGATCATTGCATTTTTCATTGCATTGTTCCTGACAAGTAAGATCAAAACAAAAGATTTCTTAAGATCTCTTGTATTTTTCCCGAATCTTGTCAGTGCAGTAGCCATCGGTATTATTTTTAAGGCACTGATGCATCCGAGCAAGGGTCTGTTCAATACACTTCTTGCAGCCATCGGAATTTCCGGACCGAACTGGCTTGGAGATACAAGCCTGGCACTGTTTTCTGTGATTGCAGTTGATGTGTGGAAAGGTGTCAGCATTTCCACAGTTATCTTTATTGCAGGTATTACTTCGATTGATTCCAGCTATTATGAGGCTGCTTCCATTGACGGTGCAACCCGCTGGCAGACGATCCGAAACATTGTAATGCCTCTGGTTCGTTCTTCAACAAATACTATCATCACACTTTCCCTGATCGGCGGGCTTCGCTGCTTTGACCTGATCTGGGCTATGACAAAGGGTGGTCCTGGATTTGCAACTGACGTACTTGCATCGGTTGTTTACAAGCAGTACGCAGCAGGCTTCTTCGGTCTGTCTACAGCAGGAAACGTTATCATGTTTGCGGTAATTGCGATCATCGCATTCCCACTTCAGAAGTTCCTTAACAGCAGGGAGGTGTACAACTAAAATGAAAAAACAGAAAAGAATTACCTTATTAGGAGACATCCTCGGATGTGTTTTCGGTATTCTCATTTTTGCAGTACCGTTTCTCTTCATGCTGATCAATGCACTGAAGGACAGAAAAGAAGCAAATCTTCTGAGACTCTCCCTTCCGACGGAGTGGATGTGGAGCAACTTCAAAGAAGTATTTTCCGCAAACAATTATCAGATCATCACAGCATTTAAGAACAGTATCATCCTCACGATAGGCTCCCTGATCGTGCTGATCATTGTAGGCTCCATGGCAGGCTATGTTCTTCAGAGAAGATCTGACAGACCTGTAAAGATCGTGGATACACTTGTTATGACAGGCCTTATGATCCCTCCTGCGATCCTTCCTACCATCTGGGTTATGCAGGGACTTCATATTTATAAAACCATGTTTGGTATGATCATGGTTGAGACAGCACTTCAGATTCCATTTACCATTATGCTTTATAAGGGATTTATGAATACGATCCCGGTAGAGCTTGAAGAGGCCGGATATATTGACGGTTGTACGAGAAACAATCTGTTTGTAAAGATTATTTTCCCTCTTTTGAAACCGGTTACTTCCACAATCATTATCCTGAATGCGGTAACGATCTTCAATGACTTTACAAACCCGCTGTATTTCCTTCCCGGAAATGACAACGTAACAGTTCAGCTTACTCTTTACAACTTCATGGGAAGATATTCCAGTTCCTACAATCTGCTGTTTGCAGATGTACTGCTTATCACCATTCCGATGCTGATCCTCTTCCTGTTCTTCAACAAGAAGATTGTAGATGGTATGGTAGCCGGAGCTGTCAAAGGCTGATGCAAAACAGGTTACCAAATATGCAAGATCAGTTTTGTATGGTAAGATTTAAGATGCCGTGCAACTGGGAAAAACAGATACTCTGCTGTACAGGCGGGGTATCTGTTTATTACTATATACAGATGAAATGCGAGGTGTTCTTATGAAATTCCGTACAAAACTGATCTTAGGTTTTTCTGTTGTAATATTTTTTATATCAACAATTTTGGGGATAGTCTGCTATAACTATAATTTTAGAAGGCTGTCAGAAAAAGCAGCGCAAAATTTGAAATTATATTCCAGGCAGACTGCTTCTAATGTTGACTTTACCATAGATTCCATGAAGCATGTGACAGACTATATCCTGTCGGACCAGGATATGCTCAATGCGATGAAAACGCTTCCGAAGTATTATGAAAACGGCAGTTTTAGTGTCGGCAGGACAATAGTGCACAATGACCTTTTGGATGCGTTGAATTCAGGACTTGCTATGTATTATATCAACAGAAATTTTTACAGAGTGATTATTTTTAATGAATTCGGAGATGTGGCATCCAGTACCAATACCGGTTCCAAGCTTACCAATAAGGCAAGAAATACATCCAACATCAAATGGCTGGATTCAGCAGACAGAATGCACGGTAAACCGATCCTGATAGCACCACATATGGATGGCTGGGGAATCCGGGAAAGCGAGGAAGTTTTTTCTCTGGCCAGAAAAGTACAGGGCGGAGATTTCGGATATATTGAAGTTCAGTATGCTACGGATGAACTGAAGGATATATTTGAGATTCCGGATTCCGATATTAAAGTTGTGGCGTTTCTTCCGGGAGGAGAAGTATTGTATCAGTCTGAGGGACTGACTGGCGATCTGGTAAGCTACATGAAGAAGCATCCGGAAGTAACAAAAATGGATTCCATTACCGTTTCTTCAGACACGAGCATGTGGGCATCGGCATCAGAAGTGTCTGATAATTACGGGATCCGGGTGGTTGCACTGGAGAAAAAGACGGAGATCGTTGCGGGCATGAAGGAAGCGGTGATGATCGCACTGGGAATGGCTGTCGGCTGTTTTGTGATCTCTATGGGAGTGGTGATCTTTATTGCAAGCAGGCTTTCCAAGCCACTTACTGCACTGAAGGATCAGATGGAAAATACCGGGCTCGAGAATCTGGATGCAGAGCTTGCAGTTCCGGATACAGATGATGAAGTGCAGGCAGTAGGAATCGCATACCAGAACCTGATGCGTCGACTGAACGAATCCATTGTAAAGGAAAAACGAATGTCTCTTCTGCAGCTTCAGGCTCAGTTTGATACCCTTCAGGCTCAGGTTAATCCGCATTTTCTCTATAATGTACTGAATGTGATATCAAGCAGAGGCATTATGGACGGTGATGAGGAAATCTGTGAGATATGCGGCTGTCTGGCAGCCATGCTCCGATATTCCACAAACACAAAGGAGAGATACGCAACGGTAGAAAAAGAGCTGGAGTATCTTGAACGTTATATTTTTCTGCTGAAATCCAGGTATGAGCATCGCCTGGAAGTGGAAGTAGACTGTGAGGAATCCGTAAAACATGAACAGCTTCCCAAGATTGTGCTGCAGCAGCTGGTGGAGAACAGCATACAGCATGGATATAATAACAGCAAAAATATCATGAAAATTTATGTACGTGGCTGGCGGGATGAAACCGGCTGGTACTTTGAAGTACGGGATAACGGACAGGGTGCCACAGATGAAGTATGTGAAGAGTTAAAACAAAAAATGAAAAAAATCCGGAAAAAGATCATGTCCAGAGGAAGCAGCATAGAGATGGAAATCGGAGGTATGGGACTGGCGAATACCTATGCCAGAATGTTCCTTCTGTACAATGGAAGAGCAGTATTCCGGATACGAAACCTTGAAGAAGGATTAAGCGTCATCATAGGAGTATCGGAAAAGGAGGTCGAAGCCGATGTATCAGGTGATGGTTGTTGATGATGAGCCGATGGCCGCCAGTCTGATCGTCAACATTATAAAACAGAAATACAACAAGTTCGAGATTATGGGAACTGCCTATAACGGTGAAGAAGCACTGGAGCTGATACAGGAAAAAGGAGAACCGGATATTTTGATCACAGATATCCAGATGCCGGTAATGAACGGATTGAAGCTTGTGGAAGAAACAAAAAAGCAATATCCCAATGTGATCAGTGTGATCGTCAGTGGATATCAGGAATTTGAGTATGCAAAACAGGCAATTGCTTTTGGGGTGTGTGATTATATCCTGAAACCGATCGTGCCCTCGGAATTTTCCAAACTGATCACCAGGATAGAAGAAAAGCTGAAACAAAAATATTATAAAGAACGAAATACACTGATACACAAGATGGTAAATGAAATTCCTGTGGATGAAAAAACACTTCGGAGATATTTTCAGTCAGAATGTTATTACGGGGCCATTGTAAGACTGAACGGACTTCCCAGTCGTTACGGGGAACGGGGGAAAAAGGAAGTCTTTTCAGACATCAATGAGATGATGATCGCATATGGACGTGACACTCAGGAGACACTGTATCTCTGTCCGGGAGAACTGGTCAATGATGAGGATTATGAACAGATGATCAGGAGACGTATTGGAAAAGAACAGCCGGAAGCTGCATATGTGACGTCTGTGATCCGGCGGAGATCAGTTCCGGCAGCACAGATCGGAGAAATGATGCGAGAGCTTTACCGGAAGCTGGATTCTTCTATTATCCTTGGAAAAAATCAGACATTGCTCCTGGAGGAAACCGCATCGCAGGTTCAAGCTGGAAGACCGGGAAAGGATTACGAATATCTGGAAGAGCTGGAATATCTGGCTGGCAAACAGAAGTACGACCGGCTTCAGAAGGAAGTAGAATCACTGATCAGCAGGTGGGTGAAGGAGGAACATCCTCAACTGTGGATCGAAGGACGTGTGCGGCAGATAGGCTATCTGCTTCAGCGTTATGATGCAGGAAACCGGGATTACCGGGAGTCAGAATTTCTTATGGATGATATTTTTTCCACTGCAGAAAATGTGGAACAGCTTTGCAACGGGATTTCCGATATCTTTTTTAAGGATATAAAGGAAGATCTGGCATCCACGCAGAAAACCGAAGAATATTTTGAGAGTGTGAAAGAATACATCCGAAAACACATGGCGGAACAGCTGTCTCTGCACAGTGTGAGCAAAGCAGTGGGAGTTTCCCAGACATATTTAAGCAGACTTTTCAGAAGGTATGAGGATGCATCTTTTAATACTTATCTGACAGCACTTCGCATGGAGAAGGCAAAGCTTCTTCTTCAGCGTGAAGAGAAGATGTATGTGAAAGATGTTGCGGAAAAGGTGGGATACAAAGATCAGTTTTATTTCAGTCGTATTTTTTATTCCTATACAGGAGTGAGGCCGTCAGAATATGTTGAGAAAGAAAATCATGGGATGATATAACAAAAATAATATTAATCTAAAATGGAGGGTTAAGGTATGCTGTATCATAATGGGGAAAAGCTTACAAAAGAGAAATTTCAGGATCCGGGAAGCGAGTACAGAGCGGCTCCGTTCTGGGCATGGAACTGTAAGATGACAGAAGAGGAGATCGACAATACTCTGGATGCTCTGAAGGCAATGGGAATGGGCGGCGGACATATCCACTGCCGCACAGGAATGGATAATCCTTACATGGGCGAAGAGTTTCTGGATCTGGTAAAATATTCCTGGAAAAAAAGCCTGGAAAAAAATATGCTGACCTGGCTGTATGATGAAGACCGCTGGCCAGCCGGAGCAGGCGGCGGACTGGTAACAAGAGACCACAAATACAGGATCCGTTTTCTGCTTTTCACTCCGGAGTGCCAGGATGGAAAAGAGATTGAAAACAGCGAACTTCGTTCTTCCGGACAGGCGATCCGAAGCAATGAGCGTACATTCCTTGGAAGATATCAGGTACGGCTGGAGGATGGTTACCTTACAGAGTATGAAAAGATCGATGAGGATGCACCGCTGAAGGAGGGATTTCAGGAATGGTTTGCCTACCTTGAGGTGTCCGGTGATAATCCATGGTTTAACAATGAGGCGTATCTGAACACACTGGATAAAGAGGCAGTGGAGCGTTTTATCCAGGTAACCCACGAGAAGTATTATGAAAATCTGGGAGAGGAGTTTGGGAAAACCATTCCTGCCATCTTTACAGATGAGCCGCAGTTTTCCCATAAACAGTGCCTGGATTTTGCAGATGAGCGGATGGATGTGACCATTCCATATACCGATGATCTGGAAGAAACTTTCCGTGATGCATATGGACATAGCCTTCTTAAGCATCTTCCGGAACTGTTCTGGGAACTTCCGGGAGATGCAGTTTCCAGAATCCGTTATGAGTATCATGACCACATTGCGGAGCGTTTTGCAGAGGCTTTTGCGGATACTGTGGGAGGCTGGTGTAAGGAACATGGCATTGCCCTGACCGGACATATGATGGAGGAGCCGACTCTGGAAACACAGACAGCGGCCCTGGGAGAAGCCATGCGTTCCTATCGTTCCTTTGAGATCCCGGGAATTGATATGCTCTGTGACAGAAGAGAATTTTCTACTGCAAAGCAGGCAGAAAGTGCTGTGCACCAGTTTGGAAGAGAGGGAATGACAAGTGAACTTTATGGTGTTACAAACTGGGATTTTGATTTCCGGGGCCATAAGCTTCAGGGGGACTGGCAGGCAGCTCTTGGAGTAACGGTCCGTGTGCCGCATCTGACCTGGACCTCCATGGCAGGTGAGGCAAAACGTGATTATCCGGCTTCTATCAGCTACCAGTCACCGTGGTATAAAGAATATCCTCTTGTGGAGAATTATTTTGCAAGAGTCAATACAGCTCTCACAAGAGGCGTTCCGCATGTGAAGCTGGCAGTGATCCATCCGGTAGAGTCTTACTGGCTTTTCTGGGGACCGAAGGAGCAGACAGCACCAATCCGTGAGGAGATGGATGAAAACTTTATCCATATGATCGAATGGCTGCTTTATGGTACCGTTGATTTTGATTTTATTTCAGAGTCTCTGCTTCCGGATCTGAATCAGGGACAGGAAGAGGAAAAACTTCTGAAGGTGGGAGTAATGAAATATGATACAGTTCTCGTACCGAACTGCCTGACACTTCGAAGCTCTACCTTGGAGATTCTTGAGAAATTTAAGGAAAGAGGCGGCCGGGTGATCTTTGCAGGACAGCTTCCGAAATATGCAGATGCCCGTCCGTCAGACAGAGGTGCGAAGCTGGCAGAGAAGTGTGAGATTGTGTCATTCAGTAAGTACCGTCTGCTGGAGGCTGTGAAAGAGGCAAGAGATATCGAGGTACTTGAGGATGACGGTAAACCAGCTACAAACCTGATCTACCAGATGAGAGAAGAGGGAGAAAACCGCTGGCTGTTCCTGTGTCATGTAAACCGTACAGAGAAGGTCTCCGATGCCTGTATCGTGATCAATGAACTGCAGGAGCGTAAGAAAAATCAGGATCTTCCAAGAGAAGAAAAACTCCGCATCCGTATCCGTGGATCCTGGAAGATGACGGTATATGATGCCATGACAGGTGAAATTTATCCGGTGAAAGCAGAGTACCATAAAGGGGACACTGTTCTGGAACGAAGCATGTTTGATCACGACAGTCTTCTTCTCTGGCTGGAGCCGGCTGGCACAGCATCCATGGTATCAGAAGAATTGCTTTCTGAAACAGATAATGCTGAGAATACTGAGAATGGTTCTGCGAGTGAGGAGAAGAAATGTAGCTGCCAGCTGGATATTTCCGATCAGGTGGAGATTGTTCGCAGTGAGCCGAATGTAAGTATTCTGGATCTGGCTGAATATGCGTTTGACGGTGGGGAGTGGCAGCCGGAGGAAGAGATTCTCCGCATTGACAATCTGTTCCGTGAGAAACTGGGATATCCGCTCCGCATGGAGGCTTTTGCACAGCCGTGGACCAATGACAGAGAGGAAGGCTTTGAACATACTTTGTCCCTGCGATTCCATATTCATACAGAGGTTCTGCTGGAAGGGATTTTCCTTGCCATGGAAAATGACGGGAAAACCAGAATATTCCTGGATGAGAAAGCAGTGGAAAACCGTGCAGAGGGATGGTATACAGATCACTGTATCCGCAAAGTGCCGCTTCCGAAGATGGAATCCGGAGAGCATGAACTGGTTGTGGAGATCCCTTATAATTCCAAAGTGAATATCGAAGCAATGTTCCTGCTGGGAGAGTTTTCCGTGAAAGTTGTGGGAAGAGATCAGGTGCTGGGTGGATTCGTTGCAGTCGGATTTCTGGGCTGCATTCTGGCGCTGATCATCTATAAGTTCGGGTCTGACTGGATCCATGTAGTACTGCCGCCGGCAGCCAT
>OLOY01000904.1_pt1 | contig 15281 bp, 13 predicted proteins | sample 1672771 | NCBI WGS metagenome assembly OLOY01 (sample SAMEA3136722, study PRJEB25190) | human gut metagenome
AAATATTTCAATGCTGCTACCCGACATCAACTATACGACATTGAAGTTCTGTTTGACTATACCATGAAAAAATCCTATCAGTGTCTGGGTGAAAATGGCTTTCGTATTCCGTCAGATAACAAAATACGACGTCCTATCAGTATGACTTTATTTGAAACATTATTTTATTATTTTACATTATTTGATACAAAAACAGATATGGAAAAAATGCATCGTGGAGTAGATGAATTGCTAAAAGACGAAGAATATTTAAAAAGTCTTCAGCATTCTGTTGACAGTTCTGTAAATGTAAAATTGAGATTTGACAAGGTAATAGAAAAATATAAGGAGATCTTAAATGCTTAAACAGCTTCATATATCCGGATTCAAATGCTTCGATCAGGTAACCCTGAATATGGAAAATTTAACATTACTAACAGGAATTAATTCTGCCGGGAAATCTTCTGCAATTCAGGCAATTTTATTATTAATGCAGCAAAAACATAATAGTCAGAATGCATTAAATGGAAAATATACAAGACTCGGCTTGTTTCAAGATATAAAAAATACAGTTACAAATGCAAAGAAAATTGAAATAGGCATAACTGTGAAAAATGATAAGATTCCACATGAAAGCAAGATTTTTATTGACATTGATGAAAAGGTACAGCAGGAAAACCCTTCTGGATTTGCCAATATAGATCTGATTTATTTATCTGCAGAGCGAATTGGAGTGGAAGATGTTTACCGTCAGAATCTGATGGGAGAATACCGGATAGGGATTCATGGAGAATTTGCTTACGATTATCTCAGCCAGGAACGCTTGAATCAGCTAAGTGAACCTGCGTTCCGTTGCAAAGAAGCAGGAGCCAATCTGGGAAATCAGGTAGATTACTGGCTGGATTATATCATGGGATATTTTATTACATCCGAAAGAATCAGTGGAACAGAAATAGTCAAGGTTTCCTATCGAAAAAATAAAGAGGGAAGCAGAGAAGTAAAACCTCAGCATGTGGGAACGGGAATCAGTTATATTGCCAATGTAATTATTGCAGCTTTATCCTGCAAAAAAGACAGCTTGTTTATCGTTGAAAATCCTGAAATCCATCTTCATCCCAGTGCCCAGTCGAGACTGCTGGATTTCTTCAGTTTTCTTGCTTCACGGGGGCTTCAGATTATTATTGAAACACATAGCGATCATATTTTTAATGGTGTCCGCAAATCAATTAAAGCCGGAAAAATAGCCCAGGATAATGTAAGTATTTATTTTTTTACTCAGACAGAAGACCAGCTCAGCAAGCCTGTAAGAATTCAGGTTGACAGAAATGGCGTGATAAATAATCAGGAGAAAGGGCTTTTTGATCAATTTGATGAAGATTTAGATGAACTACTGGGGTTGTAAAAATGAAAAAAGTATTTTTAAATGAATTATCTCTGGATGGACAATTTCATAGTATTGACGATTTCTTATCTGACTCAATACCAACCATGAAATGTTTAAAATATATGGATGATAATAAAAGACAGATAAGTAAATGCAGTCAGTTTTATAACTGTAAGATTACACCAGAACGTACATTACATGATCTGAGAGGGATAAAAAGTGACAAAGCAAGAAAATTTAAAATTCTCTTACTGAAAACTACAGATACGCCACCTTTCTGGGATATTGACAAAAATCGAGAGCAGGATGATAATGTACATTACACAATGAACTCAGATAATATTTCCGGAACATCTCTGGCTGAAGCAGCAGAGAGTGATGGAATCTTAATCTCTTTTTACCATAAAGACTATACTGACAAAATTTTAGATATCAAAAAAAATGATGTTGAAACTAAAAATGTCATTTCAATATTTACTCCTGCATATCTGGCAAAAAAATTGTGGAAAGATAAAGAAATACAAATTAATGATTATCTTCAAATGAGATATGAAGGAACCAGATTGAATTTTTCAGAGTTTCAAACAGAGTATGGTTTTTCTGGATTTGAGAAAGATGAAATTTGTGAATGCATGGAAACTTTTGATAAATTTATTCAATTGGAAAACTGGGATGCAATCCTGCATGATACTGCATTACATTATAAAAAATATATGCCCTCTTCCAGAGAATATAACTGGTTTAAAAATACTACATATGAAGGAAAATCCATTGATAAGTTCCGTTGTGGCAATCCCAAAAGATGCTTCGGATATAGAGAAAAAGATATTTTTTATGTACTTAGAATGGAACGTGATCACAAAATCAGTGATAATGGATAATTTGTCACTATGAATGTACATTTATAACCTATATTTCTGCAAAAATTCACAAATTTTCCACAAAAGGTTGCATTATCATACAAATATGATTATAATACAACATGAAGTGACAGGAATCGTTCTGAAAAGATTCCTGTCCATATCCTGAAATCTATGTTCTTTAAATCGTCGCTTTGCCGCGTTTAAAGGTATGGATGGACATATCTTGAACAAAAGATTCGCCTGCCCTCTGGCAGACGAAATGGCGAAGCATACCCAAAATGGAGGAAAACTGTTTATGTGGTATGTGATGCAGGTGCGCACAGGCACCGAAGAAAACATCCGCTGTCAATGTCAGCGGACCATAGACAGACGCATCTTAGAGCGCTGTTTTATCCCCTACTATCAACAGAAAAAACGATTTCAAGGCCAATGGCATATTCAGGAAAGAATCCTCTTTCCCGGATATGTCTTTTTAATTGCCGAAAATCTGGAACCCCTTATGGAAAACCTGAAACATGTCATAGGCATGACCCGAATCATCGGCACAGGAGAAACCATCGTCCCCCTCACAGACCAGGAAGTGGAGCTGCTTATCCGCATGGGCGGAGACAAAGAACAGCTGGTACGACTCTCCCAGGGAATCATCGAAGGCGACCAGGTACATATCACAAGCGGCCCCCTCCAGGGAATGGAAGGAGCCATCCGGAAAATTGACAGACACAAGCGGATCGCAGTGCTGTCACTGGATATGTTCGGGAGGACGGTGGATATGAAAGTAGGGCTGGAGATCATTGAGAAAAATAAAGATAGAAACACAGAGGCATGCCTGCAGGAAATGTAATCCTGCGGGGGTGCCTTTTGTCATGCAATAAATTCAGAGAACAGACAATTCAGGCAACAAATATTCCGCATAAGCGGGGAGGAAGGAAAGACGTAAGAAAGAGAAAAATTTTTATTTGTAGTTTCGTTAATACTTTCATATCGTATAGCTATAGTAATTCGAAACTGCATATAAAAAAGTGAAATTACTATGAAGGAGAAAGATACACGTATGAAAAACAAGACCAGGAAACTAGAACACTGGCAGGTAGTTACACTATTATTGATGCTTTATGATTTTACGGCAGTAGCATTATCCTATTGTCTGGCCCTATGGATACGGTTTGACTGCAAATTCAGCAGAATAGAAACAAGATATTTACAGGCCTATGGCAAAAGCATCCTAATTTATGGATTATTCTGCGTTGTTGTGTTCTGGTTTCTGCGCCTGTACAAAAGCATCTGGCGCTTTGCCAGCTATTCAGAGCTGCTGAGAGTAGTAGCAGCAACCCTGCTCACCGGATCTGTCTACATCATAGGAATGTCAACCTGTGTAGGGAGGATGCCTGTTTCCTACTATCTGATCGGCATTTCCATTCAGTTCTGCCTGACCTTGGGAATCCGGTTTTCCTATCGCTTTGTCCTGCTGCTGAGAGGAAGGACAAACAAAGGGGCAGATGAAAAGAAGGTAATGCTCATAGGTGCAGGGGCAGCAGGACAGATGATCTTCCGGGATATAAGAAGTGCCCGGGAGACCAATGAAAAGGTAGCCTGCTTCATCGATGACAATCCCAACAAATGGGGCAGATACATAGATAATGTTCCCGTATTCGGCGGCAGAGACCGGATCCTGGAGGCAGTAGATAAATTTGGGATCACAAAAATATATGTAGCTATCCCAAGCGCAGCTCCAGAGGATAAACGCGACATTCTCCGGGTCTGCAATGAGACCTCCTGCGAATTACTGAACCTGCCGGGAATGTACCAGCTCTATACCGGTGAAGTAACCGTCAGCAAGATGAAAACCGTCCAGATTGAAGACCTGTTGGGAAGAGATCCCATCCGTCCTGATATGGAAGAGGTATTCGATTACATCAGAGGAAAAGTAGTCCTCATCACCGGAGTAGGCTCCATCGGATCCGAATTAGCCAGACAGATTGCCTCCCACCAGCCCAAGCATCTGATCCTATTTGACGTCTATGAAAACAACGCCTATGACATTCAGCTGGAACTTAAGAAAAAATATCCGGAATTAAAACTAGACACCCTGATCGGCTCTGTCCGTGACAGCAGAAAAATGTTTCAGGTCTTTGAGAAATACAGACCGGAAATCGTATACCATGCAGCAGCACACAAGCATGTGCCATTAATGGAAGACAGCCCCTGCGAATCCATCAAAAACAACGCCATGGGAACCTACAAAACAGCCTACGCCGCAATGGCCCATGGCTGCAAGCGCTTCGTACTGATCAGCACAGACAAAGCAGTAAATCCCACCAACATTATGGGAGCCTCCAAGCGACTATGCGAAATGGTTATCCAGGCCTTTGACGCCAAGATAAAAGCAGGAAAAGCCTACGAAATCCCACAGCTGTTTACCCACGGAATGAAGGAGGTCATCACCTCCCCGGAGATCGTAGAGGCATTGAAAACCACCCAGACAGAATTTGTAGCAGTACGCTTCGGCAATGTACTGGGAAGCAACGGCTCGGTCATCCCCCTCTTTAAAAAACAGATAGAAGCAGGCGGCCCGGTGACCGTCACCCATCCAGACATCATCCGATACTTCATGACCATCCCGGAGGCAGTGAGTTTGGTGCTTCTTGCGGGAACTTATGCTAAGGGTGGAGAAATTTTTGTGTTGGATATGGGCGAGCCTGTAAAAATTGATACCCTGGCCCGGAATATGATTAGGTTGTCCGGATTTACACCGGATGTGGATATTAAGTTGACTTATACAGGATTGAGGCCTGGGGAGAAGTTGTTTGAGGAGAAGCTCATGGCGGAAGAAGGACTGAAAAAGACAGAGAATGATTTGATTCATATCGGATGCCCGATACCGTTTGATGTGGACACGTTCCTTAGACAGTTGGATGGGTTGATGGAGGTGGCGTATAAGAATAAGGAAGATGTGCGGGATAAGGTGCAGAAAATGGTCAGTACTTATCGGCCGGTATAGTAAAAGTAATATGAATATATCACAACAATTCTTTATATCAGTTTTCCGAAGATAAGAATTCTTATGAAATAGAAGAGGTTATGAAATGCAGAAGATAGAAGTCAAACAGATATTCGCAATCCGCTTCGCTACTTGCTCATAACCGAATAACTGCTCCGCAGTTTATCACAACTTGCTTGCACTCCTCCTGATACAAGCAAGTTGTGATACCGCCAATGAAGTGTGACGAAGTCACCGGAAATAAATGAAGTCAAGGGGAAGAAAAAATGCCTTTAAACCTTATGTATATAACGAACGATCCAGATGTGGCTGTCGTCGCACAGAGGACAGGTGTAGACCGTGTCTGGGTTGACTTGGAAACAATCGGAAAAGAAGAGCGACAGAGAGGCTGTAACTCCGTCAAGTCGCATCACACGATAGAAGATATCCGTAACCTTCGGAAGGTTGTGACCACCTCCGAGCTTCAGGTGCGTGTGAACCCCATCAACCCAGACTCTCGTGACGAGATCAACAGGGTTGTGGAAGCGGGGGCGGACATCATCATGCTCCCGATGTGGAAGTCACTGGATGATGTACAGACGTTCCTAAGCTATGTGGACGGGCGCACAAAGACCACACTCCTTCTGGAGACTAAGGAAGGGGTAGATCACTTAGACGAGGTGCTTACGGCGGGCGGATTTGATGATATCCACATCTGTCTGAATGACCTGCATCTAAGCTACGGCATGAGCTTCATGTTCGAGCCACTCGCCAACGGAATGGTGGATGAACTGTGCATGAAGTTCAAGAAAGCTGGAATCCTTTATGGCTTCGGCGGCATTGCCCGTATTGGTGAAGGTATGCTTCCGGCGGAAAACGTCGTCATGGAACACTACCGTCTGGGTTCGACGAGGGCAATCCTCTCAAGAAGCTTCTGCAACACGGAGCTTGAGGATGACTACGAAGCTGTCTTTGACGTTGAGATGAAGAAGCTTCGTTCCTACGAGGTGTCACTTGCCCAGAAGACGGATGAGGAGTTTGCCGCCAATCAGGCGAACGTCTCCCGGATTGTCGCAGAAATCGTGCAGAGAAAGAAAGAGGTAGCCAAATGCAATTAAGTTATGAAAAACTGAACGCCCTCCGGGGGCAATACGGCGATGCCTTTTATCTGCTGGACACAGAACAGTTCAGAAAGAACTTCACCGACCTCAAGGACGCGTTTCAAAAAATATATCCCAACTTTAATATCGCATATTCCTATAAGACTAACTACACGCCAGCTCTCTGCAAGATTGTGAAGGAGCTTGGCGGCTATGCGGAAGTCGTCTCAGATATGGAGATGGAGCTTGCGCAGCGTGTGGGCATGGAGAATAAGCGAATCATCTGGAACGGTCCGGTCAAGAACCAGACGATTCTGGAGCCGTTCCTCCTTAACGGCGGAACGGTCAACCTCGATAACGGCACGGAGTTTGCCTTCGTGAAGTCCGTTGTGGAAGCGCATCCGGAGACAAAGTTCAACCTTGGAATCCGCTGTAACTTTGATGTGAAGGACGGCGTGATTTCCCGCTTTGGTTTTGATGCGGAAGGCGATGAGTTCCTTGCCGTTATCAACTACTTAAAGGAAATGCCGAACGTCAACTTCATCAACTTGCAGTGCCACTTCGCAAAGCGTCAGATCGACTACTGGCCAGACAGAGCAAAGGGCATGGTAGAGCTGATTGACAGAATCGGCTATGTGCCGCCCCGTGTGGATATCGGGGGAGGGCTGTTCGGCAACATGGCAGAATCCCTCAAGGCGCAACTTGGCTCCCACATCCCGTCCTATGACGAGTATGCAAGGGCAGCGGCATCCGTATTTGCGGAGCATTTTATGGGTGATGAGAAGCCGGAGCTGATAATCGAGCCGGGTTCTGCGCTGATCGGCGACTGCATGAAGTTCGTTGCTACGGTGAAGAACATCAAAGAAGTCCGTGGCAAGTACATTGCGACGGCACTTGGAAGCCAGAAGAACATCAGTATGTCGGGTGTGAAACCGCCGATGGAAGTGTTCTCCAGTGGCAAGAAACAGGAAAACTATAAGGACATAAACATCGTCGGCTTCACCTGCATTGAAGGCGACGTGCTTTATAAAGGGTATAACGGGAAGCTTGGCAGCGGAGACATGGTTGTTTTCGGCAATTGCGGATCCTATTCCCTTGTCATGAAACCGCCGTTCATCCTGCCGAACTTTGCGGTACTGGATATCGGTGGCGACACGGTGCGGGTCATTAAAAGGGCGGAGACCTTCAACGATCTGTTCCATACCTTTGCGTTTTAAGGGGGATACGGTGAGAAAAATAGATTTAGCGATCAAGCGGGGCTTCGATATCCTCTCGTCTGGCGTAGCGATTATCGTGCTGACGCCGCTGTGGATCGGAGTCTCCGTTGCAATTAAGAAAGATTCAGAAGGACCCGTATTCTTCAAGCAGGGACGCAGGACGACGAACGGTCGCGTGTTTGAACTGTACAAGTTCCGTTCCATGGTCGTGAATGCGGAACACATGGGAGCGGGACTTTTTAATTATGCGGACGATCCGCGTGTGACGAAAGTCGGGAGGTTTCTGAGGAACAGCAGTATTGATGAGCTCCCACAGCTCTTTAATATCTTCAAGGGCGACATGTCGGTAGTGGGTCCGAGACCTTGCGTTACTTACGAGCTTGGGGATTTTGAGACGCTTAACTCGAAATACAAGAGGCGTTTTAAGGTCAAGGCGGGGCTGACAGGTCTTGCACAGGTGAAGGGCAGAAACGACATCACCTGGGATAAGAAAGTAGAATATGACAACCAGTATGAGGATCTCTTTGAGAAGGAGGGCGTGCTGGTTGATATTAAAATTCTTTGCGAATCAGTCGCAAAGGTATTCAAGAAAGAAAACATCTATGAAAATAAGCCGGACAGCAGTCTGGATGATCACCAGGTGGCTGAACTGGCAGAAGAAGAGATCATCCGGCTGGCTCATCTGCCGGACTGAGGAGGCAATATGAAGTACAGCGTAGAAAACCGGAGAATCTGGTTTAAAGGCGAGATTATTAATGTAAACGATGCAAAAGTCAACGCACTGGCACCAACGGCACAGTTTGGATTGAACGTGTTCGAGGGTATTCCGTGCTTTTGGAACGAGAAGAAGCATCAGCTGTATGCGTTCCGTCTGGACGACCACTACAACCGTCTGCTCCGCTCCGCACGTCTTCTGCAGCTAGACAATCCTTACTCCAAGGAGGAGCTGCAGAAGGCACTCGTGGACGTGGTGAAGGAAAACGAGTACGAGCAGGACTTGTCTGTTCGCCAGACTCTGTTCGTGGACGGCTTCGGTTCATGGGGTTCGGAAGGACCGGTTGACATGTTCGTCGCTCCGATTCCGAAGAAGAACACGAGCGCAGAGTATAACAAGCAGGGGTTAAACTGCTGCATCACTTCTTGGAGACGCATCAACGACAACGACCTGTCTCCAAGAATTAAGTGCGGTGCGAACTACATCAACAGCCGTGTCGGACAGAGGGAAGCTTTGAGGAACGGGTATGACACCTGTATCTTCTTAAACGAGGTTGGCAAGGTCGCAGAAGGACCCGGCTCATGCTTTTTCATCATCCGTGATGAGCACGTGATCACGCCAGCACTGACGGACAGTGTGCTGGAGAGCATTATCAGAGATACCGTCATTACAATTGCAAGAAGCCTTGGACTGGAAGTTGAGGAGCGGACGATTGACCGCACAGAGCTTTACACCTGCGACGAGGCGTTCCTCTGCGGTTCTGCCATGGGCGTCACTCCAGTACTGAGTATCGACCAGTACAAGGTTGGCAGCGGCGAGATAGGCGGAGAGATTACAAGAAAGATTCATGACACCTACCTTGATGTAGCCAAAGGAAACGTGGCTGAATTCGAGAAATGGGTTACGGGGATTTATTAAGGAGTGCGTATGCGTCAGGAGTTTGAGATATGAGCCGGGAGTATGAAGCCAGACTGGTTTCCGTCATCATTCCTGTGTATAATGCCGAGCGTTTTATCCGAAAGGCTCTGGACTCAGTATTTGCCCAGACCTATCAGAAGATTCAGGTCGTTCTGGTAGACGACCGTTCAAAGGATAAGTCGGCAGAGATCATCAAAGAATATGGGGAGAAACATCCCAACATCATCTATCATCTGCAGGAGAAGAACATGGGTGCAGGTGCGGCAAGGAACAAAGCCTTGGAACTGGCAACTGGACAGTACGTTGCCTTCCTTGACAGTGATGATATCTGGAAGCCTGACAAAACGGAGCGTCAGCTGAAGCGGATGAAGAAACATCATTCTCCATTCGGCTACGGCGCAATCGAGATGATCGATGAAAACGGGAAGGTGATCAAACCGAAGCGAAAGATAAGCGAGAGGTGCGATTACCGCTATCTGCTCCATAACACGGTCATTGCCACGTCCTCGGTCATTGTAGACCGCAGTGTGCTTGGCGACTTCCGAATGCCGCTTAGGCGTGGCGGTCAGGACTATGCGACTTGGCTCATGCTTTTAAGGAATGGAGCGGTTGCTGTCGGTATCAATGACGTGCTCGTTCAGTACCGGGTGTCTAGCGGTTCACTTTCTTCAAACAAGTTTAAGAGCATTAAGCAGGTCTGGGAGATTCAGACGCAGGATGAGCATATTAGCAAGATTCCAGCGGCATTCCATGTCGGCTGCTTCTGCTTCAATGCACTGAAGAAATATGCGCTGTAAGAGCTGTTTGAAACAGATAGAGACCTATTAGGTCGTACACAATAAATAACATGAGGAATAAGACAGATGGATTTAAATGACGTATCGCTGGTTATTATTGGATATGACCCATATAAGGATGTATGGGATCACTACTTTGATTTGCTAAATAAATATTGGAAAGACAGACCCGCAACCTACCTAGTTGGAAATACAATTCAGCCGATTTATGCGGGCGTTACCGTTCTGTCGGCAGGCGCAGACGCTGAGTGGAGTAAAAAGGTTCAGGTCGCGCTTGATGCGGTTAAGACGAAGTACATTGTTCTTCTGTTAGAGGATTTCTTCACAACCTTTCCAGTCAGCAACAAGACGCTTCAGCATCTTGTCCAGATAATGGATAAGGGCAATGCAGTGTATTGCAAGTTGCAGAATCAATCTCGGATTAAAGGGGAGCAGTACAAGAACTATTCATATCTACACGTTTTAGACAAGAAATCCGAATATGGAGTAAGTTTACAGCCTGCCATTTGGAACAGGGAATTTTTGAAAAAACTTGTTGGAACAGAAAATTATAATGCATGGATTTTTGAAATAAATCAGGTGAAATCACGGGTGCATTGTGACCCCAATTATTTGTGCTTGGGTGACAGAAGAAATATTTTGAAGATAACGCACGCAGTCGTACAAAGCGAGTATCTGCCAGCCGCAATTCGTATATTCAAGAAACAGAATTACAGAATTGACACATCAAAAAGACCGGTGATGCCGTTTAAGGAGTATGCCAAGTATAAATTAAAACGCGATGTCAGTGAGATAACGCCTGAATTTTTGAAACCGATGATGAAACGAATCGGACGAACTTTTAAAGTCGATTTCGTATCAGATAGAATGAAGGGGATGTAAGAAATGAGAATTCTTGTAACAGGTGCCAATGGCTATCTTGGTCAGGGCATTGTGAAAGAGTTAGTCGGTAAAGGTCATGAGGTTATTGCGGCGGACTTCGCCGTTGACCATGTATGTGATGGAGCTGAAAAACACAGCTACGATCTGTTTTCCATCGAAAATCCGTTTGAATATTTTGGTGAGCCGGATGCAGTTCTGCACTTGGCTTGGAGAAATGGATTTGTTCACAACAACAATAGCCATATAGAAGACCTCCCACACCATTTTTTGTTTTTACAGAAGCTCATTGAGTCAGGTATTAAACAGGTAGCAGTACTTGGTACGATGCATGAGGTCGGGTTCTTCGAGGGTAGTATAAAGGAAGATACTCCTACCCATCCGCAGAGCCTTTATGGTATCGCAAAGGATGCACTTCGGAATGCTGTTTATTTGATGTGTGAGCAGAAGGGCACAGTATTCCAGTGGATACGTGGTTACTATATTGTTGGCAATACGGAGTTTGGGTCTTCCATTTTCTCCAAGATTACACAGGCTGAGATGGACACCAAAGCAGAATTTCCGTTTACGCTGGGTCAGAATCAATGGGATTTCATTGACTACGATGAGTTCTGTAAGCAGGTGAGTGCAGCCGTTTCACAGACAGAGATAACTGGTATCATTAATGCCTGCTCGGGAAGACCAGAGAAGCTTGCTGTACGAGTTGAGGATTTCATTAAAGAAAACGGATACAAGGTTAAATTGAAGTATGGAGCTTTCTCAGACAGACCATATGATTCCAAGGCTGTGTGGGGAGACGATTCTAAGATTAGAAAGATTATGGAGCAGGCATGAAAGTAGCAAAGGTTTCATTGATGTGCGCAGAATATAAGGAACCTCAACAGACAGAACTGACAATAAAATACATACACTCGGAGGCAAATATGAACATCGCAGTAGCAGGAACCGGATACGTCGGCTTATCGCTTGCCACATTATTGGCACAGAACAACCATGTAACAGCCGTCGATATCATTCCAGAGAAAGTAGAAAAAATCAATAATGGAATCAGCCCGATTCAGGACGAATACATCGAGAAGTATTTAAAGGAAAAGAAGCTTGATCTGACGGCAACACTGGACGGAGAAACTGCCTATAAAAATGCAGACTTCGTCATCATCGCAGCACCGACAAACTATGACCCAAAGAAAAACTTCTTTGATACATCAGCTGTCGAGTCGGTTGTCGAACTGGTGATGAGCGTGAATCCGAATACCATTATGGTCATTAAGTCCACCATCCCAGTGGGATATACACGCAACGTTCGGGAGAAATACCAGACCAAGAACATCATCTTCAGTCCAGAGTTTCTGCGTGAATCGAAAGCTCTCTATGACAATCTCTACCCGTCCAGAATTGTAGTCGGCACGGACATGGACGATGAGAGGTTGATGGAAAGAGCGCACGTCTTCACAGAACTGTTACAGGAAGGCGCGATCAAGAAGGACATTGACACCCTGTACATGGGTTTCACGGAAGCAGAAGCCGTGAAGCTTTTTGCCAACACGTATCTGGCACTTCGTGTTTCCTACTTCAATGAGCTGGACACTTACGCTGAGATGAAAGGCTTAGATACGCAAGCTATCGTTGACGGTGTGTGCCTCGACCCCCGTATCGGTTCTCACTACAACAATCCGAGCTTCGGGTACGGCGGATATTGCCTACCAAAAGACACGAAACAATTATTAGCAAACTACCATGACATACCAGAGAACCTGATCGAAGCCATCGTAGAGAGTAATAGAACAAGGAAAGACTTCATCGCAAATCAGGTGCTTAAAAAAGCAGGTTATTACGCTTATGATGACGATAACCAGTGGAGCGAGGAGAAAGAGAAGAATGTAACCATTGGTGTTTACCGTCTGACCATGAAGTCTAACTCTGACAACTTCCGTCAATCCTCTATCCAAGGTGTCATGAAACGTATTAAGGCGAAGGGCGCAACCGTCATCATCTACGAGCCAACCCTCAAGGATGGCGACACATTCTTCGGTTCTCTCATAGTCAATGAACTCGCCGCCTTCAAGGCGCAGTCCCACTCCATCATCGCAAACAGATACGATAGTTGCTTGGATGATGTGAAGGAAAAAGTGTACACTAGGGATATATTTAAGAGGGACTGACCCCACCCGTCCAAACATCCACATCTTGTATAAGCAACCAATAGAAAAGCTCTCCCAATTCAGGACATACCAGGGGCAGACCCTATGAAGTACCCTGAATATACAAAGTATCGACTTAAGTGTGAGGTCAGCGGAAGGGCTCTTGATTTCCTTAAACCCGTAATGAAGGGAATTGGACGGCTTTTTAAAGTAGATTTTGTTTCTGATAGAATGAGGAGGGATAACTCGTGAAAATTCTTGTAACAGGTGCCAATGGCTATCTTGGGCAGGGCATTGTGAAAGAGTTAGTTAGTAAAGGACATGAGGTTATTGCGGCAGATTTCACCGTAGACCATGTATGTGATGGGGCTGAAAAATACAGCTGTGATCTGTTCTCCATCGAAAATCCGTTTGAATATTTTGGTGAGCCAGATACAGTTCTGCACTTGGCTTGGAGAAATGGCTTTATCCACAACAACGACAGCCATATTGAAGACCTTCCTCATCATTTCCTGTTTTTACAGAAACTCATTGAGTCAGGTATTAAACATGTAGCAGTGCTTGGTACGATGCATGAGGTCGGGTTCTTCGAGGGTAGCATAAAGGAAGATACCCCTACCCGTCCGCAGAGCCTTTATGGTATTGCTAAGGATGCTCTTCGGAATGCGGTTCATTTGATATGTGAACAGAAGGGTACAGTATTCCAATGGATACGTGGCTACTATATTGTCGGCAACACGCAGTTTGGCTCTTCCATTTTTTCCAAGATTACGCAGGCTGAGATGGACGGCAAAACGGAATTCCCGTTCACGTTAGGGCAGAACCAGTGGGATTTCATTGACTACGATGAGTTCTGCAAGCAGGTAAGTGCAGCCGTTTCACAGACGGAGGTAACTGGTATTATCAACGCCTGCTCGGGAAGACCAGAGAAGCTTGCTGTGCGAGTTGAGGATTTCATTAAAGAAAACGGATACAAGATTAAATTGAAGTATGGAGCTTTCCCAGACAGACCATATGATTCCAAGGCTGTGTGGGGAGACGATTCCAAGATTAGAAAGATTATGGAGCAGGCATGAAGGTAGCAAAGAACGCTTATAACCTCATCCGCCATCCACGGCTATTTTTTGCGTGGGGGGGGGGTAATATTCAAAGGCAGATGTTCCGTCAAAGGGATAAATAACATCACGATTGGTAAGGGAACTGAATTTGGCAGTAACTCCCGTATCAATTCATTTTATGATGCAAAAATTAGAATAGGGGAAGAAGTATATTTCTGCAACCGGTGTTCCTTGATTGCTGGTGGCAATATCACGATTGGAGACAAGACACTAGTTTCTAGTGATGTTGTAATTGTTTCACATAATCACGGTATGAATCCAGAAAGTGAGACTCCATATAAGGATCAGCCAATTCAATGCAATGATGTTGAGATAGGCAGCAATGTATGGCTTGGAGAAAAGTCCATGATTTTGTCCGGGGTGAAGATTGGCGACGGAGCAATTGTAGGAGCTGGAAGCATTGTTACAAAAGATGTGCCAGCATACACCATTGTTGTGGGAAACCCGGCAAGGAGAATAAAATCTTATGATTTCGAGAGACATGAATGGATCAAATGTGGCTAAAGTATGTGTGCTGATGTCTACATATAATGGAGCCGCTTATTTACAGAAACAGATTAACAGTATTTTTTTACAGAAATCGGTTTCGGTTTTTTTATTAGTAAGAGATGATGGATCAACTGATAGTACATTGGAAATCTTAAGAAGGAATGCAGATGAACATCCAAATCATATACAGATTATTGCTGAAGATAATATTGGATGGAAAGATAGTTTTATTAAGTTGATACAACTATCGAGGAAATTTGCAAGCGAATCAGATTACTTTTGCTTTGCGGATCAAGACGATATATGGGTAGAAAATAAAATTGTACATGCAATATCATTGATATCTGGGAATGATGTTCCACGTTTATATACGTCGGCGGTAGACTGTTATAATGAAGAGGATGTGCTATTAAGAACAATTGGTGACGATGACTATGAAGTGCAAAAATTTGAATTGCTGTATGCTAATGGTTGTTCACCATTTGGATGTACGTTTGTTTGGAATAAAAAACTGAATGATTTCCTGATATCACATAAGCCCCAAATTAGCGTTTGCCACGATATATGGGTACATATGTTGGCAAGGAAATTTGGAAAAGTAGTACATGATAAGAAGTCTTATATTCACCATATTATTCACGGAGATAATGCAGCAGGCGTTTCACAAAGTACATTTGAGAGAATTGTAAAATTTAAGAAGATTT
>OLOY01000912.1_pt1 | contig 15130 bp, 13 predicted proteins | sample 1672771 | NCBI WGS metagenome assembly OLOY01 (sample SAMEA3136722, study PRJEB25190) | human gut metagenome
TAAGAGTTGTAAACTTAATACATATTCTTTATGATTTTCATTTATTATTTTTTTAATATTATTATCATTATAATTTCTTACTTTTGGATGATCTATAAGAGATTGTATATGCAAACATAAACCATAAAAAACTGAATCAGAAAAAATACGATTCAATTTATAAGAAGCATTATTTAAAAATTCTTTTACAATCTGAATAACTTGATAATCTACTATTTTATTTAGTGATGTTTCATCTATATTTTGATCCTTTATTTGTTTTGTATATTTTTTTAATGTCATATTTATATTTAAATCTTGAAACAATCTTTCATTATAAGTGTTATCTTTCAAATAACTGTATGTAGCCAAATGTTTTTCTAATAAAGAATCATCTTTTATTTTTTCAACAAGTTCTTTTGAAAACCTATATAAACAATCATGAGAAATAAATTTTAATTCTGGTACATGTTTTTTATAAAAAATCAATCCTTTTTTCACATATTTAGGCAAGTCATCTAAATACATATGAATGTCTAAATTATTGTATTTCATTTCTCTTAAGTTGGCACTTGCACATCCTCTTTTTATATCAGTTATTAATTGTTTAATATTCTTTTCGCAATGATATAATAACAAACATTGTAATACTTCAAAATCAACAATAAAATTTCTGTCTATTTTTTTTGCTTCATTTTTTAAAGTATCTTTTATAATTTCAAATCTTTCCTCTAAACTTCTTTCCCCCAAATCCGGAAAATCAATAATTACAGGCATACTATCAAAATAGTTCTTTTCAAATTCTGCATCTACATTTTTTTCCGAAGAAAAAATTAAAATAAAATTTTCTTTTGATTGTAAAGTTATAAAATCATATATAATTGAACGTTTATCTTGTGATATTAAATGTATATTATCGACAAATAATATCCCATTCTTAAGTTGTTTTAAAAATTCATTATCTTTTAAAATATTTATCAAATCATTTTCGTGATTCATAAAATACTTACAATTAATTTTAGATAATTTGGTATCGCTAGAAATTCTTTTAGTTTCTTTAAGATGTTGAAATAATGTTTTAACAAAAAAACTTTTTCCAACACCACTATTTCCAATGAGAAGAAACGTATAATTTTTATTAGGGTACATTAATTCTGAATTAACTGTTTTAATAGCATTTTTTAAACTCCCATTATACCCTATCATTCTTTGAAATACCGTATTATATTCTTCTATTTGATTAAGACTAATAAGCCTATATAAAACTGGTCTACCATCTATTTTTTCTAATTTATTATCTTTAACTAATTGATTAAGTATTGATGACAAATTTGTTCTTTGCATATGAAAATGTTCAACCAATTCTTGAGTTGTAAATAGCTTATTTTCATTATCCATACTTACCATTCTTTGTATATATGATAAAACCAAATCCTTTTTTTTCATATGTATCCACCCTTCATTCATCCAAATTTAAAAACAATATGTTTTTTTATTAAACTTTGGCATTGATATATAAAAATTAATTTTTATATACCCCAACATTCCTACGCCTATAATCATTATAAGTAATCAAAATAAATTATTCAATATAATAGAAAACAAGTAAAAAAAGTTGCCTAAACAGACTTCTTATAAATCTATTTTGACAACTACATTTTAAAAGTTATTAAATTTCCTAAATATTAACATATTCTTTTTTATATAACTATTTACCAGCAACACATCCACTATCCACAGGTATAACAACACCATTTATAAATGATGATGCATCTTCACACAAGAACATAACTGCATTTGCAATATCCTCTGGTTGTCCTAAACGACCAGCAGGATTTGATTTTTCTGCCTGTCTATAAGCGTCTGGAGCAATTTCTTTAAGTGAACTAACTAATTCTGTTTCAATAGCTCCAGGTGCTATTGCATTAATTGTAACATTATATGTCGCATAATCAAGTGCAGCTGCTTTTGTAATACCAACCACACCATGTTTAGCAGCACAATAAATTGAATTACCTTTTATTCCTAATATACCAGCTCCAGATGTAGTATTAATAATTCGTCCAAAGCCAGCCTCTTTCATCATTTTCACTTCTTCAATCATACAATTTGCTACTGCAATTAAACAAATACCAATAACTCTGTTAACATCTTCAGTTGTACATTCATCAAGTGGTTTTGCTGGGATACCAAAACCTGCATTGTTCATTGCATAGTCTAATTTTCCATATTGCTCTTTTATCCAAGCATAAGCTCTTTTTATTTCATCAATATTAAATAAATTTACATGCTTATAAACAACCTTTTTCCCTTGATCACATAATTCTTTTGCTAATGTTTCGCCTTTCTCATCTTGAACATCAAAAATAATAACTTGGCAACCTCTTTGTGCAAACTTACGAACAATACCTTTCCCTATTCCGCTTGCTCCACCAGTTACTAATACAACACGATTTTCCATTTTTTTACCTCCATTATTAATTATATTAAAATTATAATTTATGGAGTAACTTCAAAGTCAAGTGTTATTTCTTTAGTCAATCTTAACATTTTGTTTTTAGATTATAATAAACTTTTATTAAAAACACCCTACATTGAATAAATAATCCTCTTATGTTATAATTTTTTATCAATAAAACTTAAGATTAACTTCAAAGTTAAGGAGGTTTATATCATGAAAATTAGTGAAGCTGCCAAAAATATTGGGAATAAGTACAGATACAATAAGATACTATGAAAAAGAAGGTATTATTTCTCCCAAAAGAATAAACAAAAATAGTTATCGTGATCTTGACAATAAAGATATCGTTTCCCTTTTATCTTGTTTGTATAACCGAAAAATTGGTTATTCAATAAAAGAATCAGTAGAATATGCCAAGGGTATTCCTATTACAAAGGTCACTAATATTTTAAATAATAGAATACACGAATTAGAAAGGCAAATAAACGAAACTAAAAATATTATCGATTATTTATCTACTCTAAAAATTGAATCAGTAACAGATTTTTATAACATTGGAAATTATTGGATTACAATTGAACCAAAACGATATCTTTTACCATATGCACTCATATCTCATTCAGAATTTCATTTTACTGTGGATGATCCAAAGTATTATTCAAAATTATTTGAATATATTCCATTTATATGTATGGGTCAAATAGCAGATGCTAAAAATTTGTATGATCCATTGCAAAACATTACAGAATGGTTTTTTATTATCCCAGAAAATGTTTATAATCAAATTCCTAAATATTTTTTAAAAGATATAAAAATTATTCCTAGACAGCATTGTTTAAATACAGTAGTTATTAATGAAAATTGGGAATACCCATCCACAGAAATTTTTAAAGATGTCTCTATCTATTTAAAAAAAAATAATATAAAATCTTGCGGAATTGCTACAGCAATTTATCCAAACTATTATTTTCAAAAAAATGAAAAAAAAGAACGATATGCAAAAATTATTATTCCTGTTGAATTAGACTAGAACAAAGCTCCTTTCAGTTTATACAATTTATATTATTTCTAAAAAACGAAAAAAAAACGCTCTCATTTAAATATATTCCTTATTTTTTCGATTAAAATAATTCATTATTAGTAAAGTTATTTTAATATTTTATCATCGTATGTTTTAATTTTCCATATCCAAAAATCACTCTACTATTGATAAAATACTTTTTTTGCTTACATTCATCATTACAATTACCCTCTATTGTATAAACATATTTATTATCAATTCTTTCAACAATCCCAACATGGTCTGGATCATTATCATTTTCCCAATCAAAAAATATTAAATCGCCAGATTTAGGTCTATAACTTCTACCTTTCCACTGATTTTTATTTTTAAACCACTGTATTCCATCTTCAACTCTTGAAAATTTTGGTATAGAAATATTTAATTGACCACTTTCGTTGGCACACCAACTCACAAATATAGCACACCATTCTACCCTGCTATCAAAACCATACCACTGCCAATAAGGTTTACCACCAACATTACCTACTTGTGTCTTTGCTATGGCAACTATATCACCATTACCTAAATGATAATATCTTAAAACATGTGCTACATAATCAGGATCACCATAGACATTGACACCTAATTTTTGTTTCATATCATCAGAAAAGACTTTCGCATTTGCTCTAGTATATCCTCCAAAATGCTCTACTGACCAACCAATATATCCATTACCAAAATTATAACCTTGTAACGCTAGAGAAATATGACTCATATCATATGGATCACTCACTTTTGCTTCTTTTAGACAATCAGAAAGATAATGAACACCACAGTCAATAGAATACTCAACATCTTGAATACTGTTCGGCTTCTTATCATACTTTGTATTATATGAACACTCACTAGATTGCATTGGATCCGTTCCCTTGCCACCGCTTTCCTGCATCATGACGGCTTGAATCAAAGGTACATATTCACTCATATCATACTGTTTTGCATATTTTTCAATCACTGTTGTATATGATAACACTTCATGACTTAATGGTTCAGTTGCTGAATGTGTTCCTGAATCACCTGCTAAAGCACCAAATACACCAAAGAATAACACCACTGTTGTTATGAAAAGAAACCCGGTTCCAAAACTGATAAGAAGTTGAACACCTTTTCCCGTTTTTCTTATTGTTTGATAAGATTTAACGACTCCACTTTTAATATGTGATATTCCTCTTTTCAATACATTGACTTCTTGTTTTGCATCAACTATTTTTTGTTGATGTTTTTTCATATGAAATGCTTTCATTTGATATTGGGGTTTGAATTGATGATTTTCTTTTACAGAATTGAATTTATTTTTTCTATTTAATTTCATATTGAGTTTGTTGTTCTTTTTTATATTTTCGGTTTGTTTAAAATGAATGATAGTTTTCTTTTTATCTTTCTTTTCTTGAACAGGCTCAATTCCCGTTTTTATATTCAATTCTTCATCTTTTTTACTCTTTATCTTTTTAGACTTTGATTTGATATGAAACTGTTTGCCCTTTTGATAAGTCTGCATTGCGGTTGCCTTTTCTTTTTTAGTCACTTGATTTATTGCATAACTGTTTTGAGATTCTTCCAACTGATTAGATTTTTCATTGTCTTTACTTCTCATATTCGTTTTCTTTACAAAATGATGTAACTGTTGTTTTCTATCAACTGTTTTAATATCTTTAACTGTATTTTTTGTTTTGATGGACTGATTCATCTTTACCGATACCTCCTTTAACACTATAAAACAAAAAAAGAGTCCATCGCTTATCATAAGCAAATGAACTCACTCGTTTTATCTTACCATTGAATCTTTTATTTTTTCCTTTTTCATTATTGATTTTGATTCCAAACTTTTGATTTCTTTCTTTACTGATGGCTTTTCAAAATCTTCTATCGAATGTAATAAATGCGTTGTATGAATACACATTTTTTCTAACGTACTACTGATCTTTCTTGAACATTTTTGTATCAAATTGACTTTATGATTATCAACCGATGTTTGTATAGGCAAACCTCTCATCATTCTTCCTATATTTTTGAAATGATTTTTTGATTTTCTCATTTCCAATGTCATTGAATCACATGTCAACGAAACTTGTTTCATATGATACATAGATTGAAATAATGTTTTTCTAAGACTTCCTAAACCTTCTTTTAAATGAAAGACATGTATTGTCTTAACAACACCTTGTTTACCTATTTTCTTAAAATCATCAATGGATTGTTTTATTGATTGCATGACATCTAATTTCAATTGAGATAGTTTCTTTTGACCGGTATTGATACTCACTTCTGCTTTTTCGATATTGTTTTTTAAACGTACTTTAAAAGAAGGTGTTTGCATATTATTTAACAATGATTTCATTTCTTGAAGTTCTTTTGCAATGTCTAAATACTGCTGTTCAAGTTGACCGATATATTGTAATAATTCATCGGTTTGTTTTGCTTCTTTATCTCGACCATTATTCAATAAAAGTGCAATATACTCTCTTACATGATTATCGTTATTGATAAAAGGAAGTTGTTTATCCATTTAAATGCTCCTTTCTATCCGATGGTTTTGTGGTCATGAGTTGATAAAGTTTGGTATTCTTAGGAAACTTATTGATAAATGGAACAATAGATTGACCATATCTGATCAACCCGCACCCTGCTTGAGCATTGGTGATATAAGATAACTGTTCTTCAGATATATTGAGTAACTCTGCTAAACGTTCTCTATCCTGATAAGCCTGATTCAACATCACGATAAACTCACTATTAGAAAGCATCGTACTTGCTTGAACACTATCTAATAAATATTCTACGTTTTGAGTAATTCCTGTTGGATAACCATCACGCTTTCTAAACTGCCTCCATGCTGAATTAAAGAAACTTGCACTATATTCATTTTCAAAAACGATATGAAACTCGTCAATGAAGATATGTGTACGTTTTCCTTGTAACCAATTTTGATTAACTTTATTGATAATGGCATCAGTAATCACCAATAATCCCATTGTTTTCAGTTGCTTACCTAAGGAATGAATATCATATGAAATGATACGATTATTGACATTGACATTTGTTTCATGAGCAAAGATATTTAACGATCCCTCAGTAAACAACTCTAGTTTCAATGCAAGTTGTCTTGCCTCCGGTTCTTTTTGTTCAATTAATTTTTGTCTTAATGTGCCTAATGTTGGCGTTGTGTTATTTTTTGATGCTTCATCATAAACTTCTCTTACACATCTATCAATAAGAGAATGTTCAATAGAATCAACACCATTTTTATCCAACTGTTCAAACAATGACATTATAAATTCAGATTTATCACTTAATGGATCTTTACTGTCACCATAACCTTCATTCATATCCATAGCATTGATATGATCATGAGAACCGGCTGCAATCTTGATTACTTCTCCGCCTAATTCCTTAATTAAAGGAGTATACTCAGACTCAGGATCTGCAATCAAAATCGTATCATTGGTAGCCAAAGCAATCACTGCAATTTGTTCTTTTGTTAAAAAGCTCTTTCCTACACCCGGAACTCCAAGTATAAAAGCATTTGGGTTTAATAACTTTTCTTTATTACAGATGATCATATTATTGGTGATCGCATTTTGTCCAAACCAGATACCACCTTTATCCATGACTTCCTGTGCTCTAAAAGGCATAAAGATAGCAGTGCTTTCTGTAAGAAGTGTTCTTGTTATATGAATATCTCTTGAACCATTTGGCAAAACAGTGTTCAAACCATCTAGTTGTCGCTTTGAAAATGCCAATGGTTGTAATTCACACATATATTTTCTTGCAATCGCCATCAATGATTCAGTATCAGTATCTAACTCATTTTTACTATCAGCCAGATGAACGAGTGTTATATTAGCTAACATCATACGTTGATCCCTAACGATCAAATCATCAAGGAATTCTTTAGCCTCTTTTCTTTGTGCTTCCATATCATAAGGGATTACAGCACTAAAATTGTTATTGGCATTTTGTCTTCTTTGCCAATTTGTAATATTGGTTTCAACACTTAACAAACGATTTTCTACCTCTTTCACTGCTTCATCAGTAGGAATGGTCATAATATCCATAGAAAACATCAAATGCTTATCCATGTCGCATAATTCAGAAACAAAACTATCCTTGATATAGGTTGCATAATTTGCCAGATACATGACACAACCATATTTATTCCCTAATTTAAAATAACGTTGATGAAACTCCGGTTTATAGGGACAAATACTGTCTTTGAAATGATGACCTCGTTTCATTGATTCTTTAAGATCAAAATGAAACTCATCTTTACTATCACTATTATAAAAATCATATAAAATCTTTAATCTTTCATTTAAAGTCAGTTCTTCTAATTGAGAACCTAATTTTGAAAAATGAGCTGATAATTCATTACCGGCTCTATTGAAATAAGTTCGTGCATCTTTGATATTGTCTTTAAATACCGAAAGAGTGATATATTTTTCTTGTTCAATTCCATTACACTTTTCAAGATTGTTCAATAACATTTCATTATATTCTTTTGAAAGTTCATCACGCTCATCACCATGTGGTTGAATTAAAATATTTTCTTTAAATTGACTTAAATCAATTTTACGATTATTGATTGTAATCTTTGTCAGCATCGAACTATCAAAAGAATTGAGAAGTTCAGAATAATTTAAGAACATACCCTCCTTTTGTTCCTTCGATGCGATTGCATAATTAATGTCACTAAAACGATATGATTTCGTAAATTTATTGCCTATCTTAAAAATGCCATCTTCATAGATGACATCAATGTCAATAATATCTTGGGCAGATTTAGGCAACTTCATTTTTTGTTTTTCTTTCTTTTTTAATCTTTCGTAGCTTTTTATCATACGATTCTGATTCCTCCTTTATCTTTGATTCAATATATGGCTTTAATGCCTCATAATAGATATTTATTGGTTGGAATGTGAGTTGTGTTTTAGATAATAAAAAAGAATGAATGGCTGTCATAAAGATTTCTTCAGCATTCATTCCTTGATAAGTGATAAATCCTAGTGCTGCACAAGGGCCAGCACCTAAGATACACAACCAACTTGTGAGTTCCATACCCAAAGTATCTATTGTGAAAAAATAAATAGTAACTGCAATGATGATTGCAATTACAGAAAAAAAGCATTGTCTCATGGTTAGACCAAAGAAAATGCTTTCTGTGTATTCTCGTATTTCTTTATTGATTTTGACTTCCATCTATACCTCCTAAAAAAACTACTATTTAATATCTTTACAATTAATCAATTGTATTCTTTTTTTATTACCAATCAAATACTCTTCAAAACGAGTTCTACCTAATATTTTTAATAAATTTTTTTCAATTTTTAACTTATTGTCATCTCCATAGTAATATATTTTAATTTTTGCATTCTTCATTGATAAAAATGGGAATAAGATATCCTCATCAGTAGGATCTAAAGAATGACCATATATACTTACAAAATGATTTTTTAAATCATTACTTTCATCAAAAGGATATATTTTATCTTTTTCAAGACATTCAATCCAATTTTGATAACTAAAATCTGTTTGATATTTATATCTTTGATAAAATTTAAAAAGTTCAACATAATCTTCGTGAATATCCCTATCATAAAACTCACTTCCTATGCCCATTACAATTTTATTGTTATTTTCAATTTCACCATGAACATAACAACTATTTTCAAAATTAAATGCTTTTTTCAAGCCATAACTTTGACTATAAAGAGTTTCGTAAGTATGAGTGTAATTAAATGATAATAGATAATCAATATCAAGTTTTAAGAAATAATCAAGTGGCTGAATTTTATCTTTTTCTTTATAAAAAATCCATATTAAATATTCTTCAAAAAAATGTATAAAGTAATTAATATGTTTTAATACATCTTGTGATAATTTATTTATTTCTCCTAATGTCCATTCATATTTTTGCTTTCCACTATGAAAAACAAATTTCACTAAAAAAACAGGAATATTTTCAAGATTACTTTTCTCAACGGTATAATAGTATTCTTTTGTGTGAATATTTAACTTTTTTGTAAAAAAATTATCAATATTCGCCACTACATCAATAATTTCTCTAACAACATTTTCAAAGTCAACCCACTTATTATCGTTTTCATTCATCTTATAATATAGAAAGTCACATACATTTCCATCAATCAACTCATCTAATTGAGATATTGGATACTTTGTATCACCTGATTTAACATATTCATAAAAGTTACTATCTTTTTTTAATTGTTTCAAATACTTATCATAACCAGTTGGTAAATTATGAGCAATATCAAATCCATTACCAATTATCAAAATATTAGCCATATAACTCCTTCTTTCAACAATTTAGTCTATAAATGATAATATCATTTTTAATTACTATTGTACAGATGATTTATAATCCCATCATATCTTTCACAACTCTATCACTCATTTTGACAGTTCCTACAAGCACCAGCATATTAAAAATCAATTCTCCTATATAACTCCATACCATTGATACTGCACTTGCTTCTGTATTGATCGTTGGTGGTGACGCTGCAAATGTTGAAAAGATGATACAAGCAAGAACTATAATAGTTCCCTCTAAACATACACCTGCATATGATTTAAGAAACATTGTTGAAATACTCTGTGTCCCCTCTCCTGCACTTGCTGATAAAGGAATAGGACTAATGGCTGTATACATATAAAGTTTAAAGAATCTGCCATAAACTGTCAATATTAACACAAAAGATAAGATCGTAATAAATAAACCACCTAATAAAGTTACTGCCCACAAAGGAATAGACTCCAAAAATCCACAATCATCTACTGCATCAATGATTGTTTGCGGGAGAGTTGTAGATGTTGCATTTCCAACTCCTACTGTTGTCATGACTTTGGCAGTAATACCTTGTATGATTTCAAAAACCTTAACCATCAGTTCCATTCCATATACAACCATTGCTCGTGCTATGACAAATCGTAATAATAGTTTTAATGCCTGCTCTGGTCTTTTGAATTGATCAAAGTTAGTACAAGTTTTCAATACTCCAATCACAAAGAAAAGGACTAGCAATGCTAATGCTATTGCCATAAGTCCTCCATTTATTTTTTGAATCACTTCCCATATCTTTCCACCTCTAAAATCTTGAGGTGATTGTGTCAAAAGCAACCATATTTCTGCAAGTTTGGCATTCCATGTATTAATTGCATTGGTTAAATTATCTATAATTCCTCCCAATGATCATCACCCACTTTCTTTTGAGGATATATTAACCACCTACAATTAAATTTAAGATTTCTTTTGCAAAGGTAATGATAATACCTCCTCCAACTGTTAAAAAACCATTGGCGCGTTGACTGGCATCGTGGCTTTTTAAACTTAGACCAACTTGTACCACACCAAAACCAAGCAGGATCATACCAATAGCTCTAATCAAACTAAAAATAAAATCACTTAAATTATTGACAACTGCTAACGGATCGTTTGCTGCATGTACCGGTACTGCAAAACATAACATCAACACCATTGTTACATATACCATAAAAGCAATCCCTTGTTTTTTTGTTAATTTCATTTTCTTCATTTTTTCCTCCCATGTTACGTGAAAAAGGAATGTCAATGATCTTTTAATTTTCATCATTCAACATTCCTCATTCTCATTTTTATTTAACTGTTTAAAATATCTTTCTAGATCTTCTTCATCATATAATTCATATTCTCTGTCACTTAAAAGAATATCCTGCCAATCATCAATGGCATATCGAATTTTGCCATGTATATATGGCTTTGCTTCACCATCTCTTGTCAATTTGACATTTGGGTGTTTTAAAATATCATACTTCTTATCAAAGATTGGTCGTTCTCCTCTAATGAACAATAATGCATGATCATTATCCAATAACCTCACTTCATCAGGGGTTAGAAGTTCACGACCTGTCTGCTGATAATTGGTCGAATAGTTCCCACTTCTCCCGCTCGATTTTCCATAAGTGTTCGTATCTAAAGTTTCTTTACCTAAATACTCGCTCACAAATTTATGGGTGCTTTGTTCATTTCCTCCAAGAAAATAAAGCTCATCGCAATTCCCCACGATGCTTTCCCATGCATCTTTATACAACGCTTTGATTTGTGCTAAGTTTTGAATGATTATAGACACAAATATTTGTCTTGAACGCATGGTACTTAAAAGTTTATCAAACTCATCAGGCAAGGCAACATTGGCAAACTCGTCCATCAAGAAATGGACAGGCACAGGTAATTCACCACCATGAATAATATCAGCCTGATAATACAACATTTGAAACAATTGTGTGTATAACATTCCTATTAAAAAATTGAATGTTGAATCATTATCGGGAATAACACAAAAAATAGCTGTTTTTCTTTCACCAACTAAATTTAACTCTAGTTCATCTGTTACAGTTAGGCTTGCTATTGTTTCAAGATTGAATGATGCAAGTCTTACACCAACGGAAATTAAAATAGATTTAGCCGTTTTACCCGCAGCTTGTTTATAGATCTTATACTGTTTTAATGCAAGACTATCGGGATTTCTTAATTCAAGTCTTTCAAACAATTCATCGAGTGGACTTTGATAATCTTCATCATCTTCTCTTACATTAGCAGCTCCAATCATTTCCATGACCATTGTAAAATTCTGTTCTTCTTTTGGGGCTTCATGCAAAAGATACAAACATAATGCTTCCAACAAAGCAGTTTCTGACTTTTCCCAAAACGGATCATTCGTTTGACTTCCTTTTGGTGTTGTATTTCTGATCAAATTCGTAATCAGTTTCAAAACATCTTTATCATCTTGAATATATTCAAATGGATTATAACAGTGTGATTTTGACATATTGATTAAATCTACAACTTTAATGACATAACCTTCTTTTTCAAGTAGATAACCTGTATCTCTTAAAATTTCACCTTTTGGATCTAATACGACAAAAGACGTATTACATTGCATGATATTGGGCTTACCATAAAAACGTGTCTTACCTGCGCCACTCCCACCAATCACGATCGTATTCAGGTTTCTCCGATGTTTCTTTCCATCTAATCCAATACGAACATTTTGAGTAAGTAGTTTATTTGATTTATAATCTTTATCACTATATTTTCGATTAACTTTATAACTGTTAGCCCACTTTGCTGATCCATATTCCTCTTTACGTCTTAAGTTTTTCTTATTAGAAACATAGATAACGACAGTGCATATATAAGCCAATGAAAAAATAGATATTGTCCTTAAACTATCATCACACCATGAAATAGAAAAAGGACTTTTCATTGTTTCACTCAGTTGAGCTACTGCATAGAAAAGTCCTTCATGAATATAAGGAGCAACCAATAATGCAAACCATATAACAAAAAGAAACCCGATCATAAAAAAGAGAAAATCTTCAACGAGGTTATCTTTCCTCATACACCATCTTCCCTTTGATTTGATGAGCACAGGCTGCTTTACCAATAATTGTTTCAATAAAATCATAATTTTTATTTTCACGAATTTGTTCATCTCTTAATCTGGTTAAAGCATTTATGATGATTCTTCTTTCCACATCAGTAACCTTGATAGAAATAATCGGTTCTTTGTTATGAAACATAGACTATCTTACCTCCTGATGTTTCTTCACATCTTTTGATTGTTGCTCCTTATAGATACCACGTTCCACTCTTTTAAAAATATCATCAGATAATTCTTTCATATCGCTTAATTCTTTTTTGATTTCCTTAGTATCCATTCCATTGAAATTCTCTTGAACATGATTTGCAAACGATACATCATGAACTTGAACACCTAACTTAGAACATAGCAAATACGCTGAACTTTCAATAAAAAATGAATCACGTTGCATATTCACTTCTCCATATTGATTTTCAAATTCAACGTAACAAAATTCTCTGATCAATCCATTTAGTAATTCATTTTCAGTCAAACCACTTTTATAATAGATCGTCTTTGATGATGGGATATATTGAACTGATTGACCACCTAACGCATCATTATTAACTAAAGAAACTGCACTATCCAAAGTTAAACCACTTAAGATCGTTTGAGTTGTATATCTTGGTTTATTCATTTGAAATTGACCATTCATTTGTGAAATATCAAATACATATTTCATGGCATAGTTTGTTCCAAATGTTCCATCTGCTCTTTCATACTCACCTTTAGGTTCTAAGATCTGAATTCCTTTTTCACCTTTTTTGATATACATATTGTTTTCTTTCCAATGTGTACTATCTTTTAACATCACTGCATCTGGCTTTTGTGCCATAATCAATAATGTATTTGTGACCGTATAATCCAACCTTGCCTGAATATCTAAATAATTAAGATAATTTTGTGGATTTTTTACGATTTCATCTGATTGATTTTTAGAAAGTTCATATAACGCATCACGCTTTGCTTTCATTTGAGAAGCAAATTCTTCTTTTGATAATCGAGGTTGCTTTTCAATTTGTTTTCCACTGACTTGATTTAATACTGAATAAATATCATTCATATCTTAACGCTCCTTCTTTCTTCTTTTTCGTTTTGGTCTTTGATGATTTTGAGATCGTGTATTTTGTGTAACCTTTTTCCTTGTTTTCTTTTCTTCAATAATTTCATTTAATTCTTTACGAACTGATGGACGTTGAGCACTATTAATCCCATTCACTGTCCCCTCTAAGATATGCTCGAACTGAGTGTCGTTTCTCACTTTCATTCGAGCTAAGGTCGGGTTTACACTTTGCGTCTTTTCGTCCTTTTTAATAGAGTTCATTAACTGAGAAACCAACTTATCGTGTTCATCTTCACTAAGTACCGGTGTATCTTGAAATTGTTCATTAACATTTTGTTTAGCCATAACAGATTCACGAATTGCTTTTGTATCAACAGTGGCTAATTCAAATTTATCAACAATTCTAGAAATCTTTGATGCATCTTCAGCACGCACCATAATATCTACGATACCGTCTGTATTGTTCTTTTCCTTTAAGACACAATAAAGAACTCCATAACGTTTGGCCTCTTCACAAAATATTTTTAAATCTTCATGTCTAATAGCAAAGACCTTTAATTCCTTACCCGACTTTAACATGGACTGTAATCGTGTTTTTCCTTTCACTTTTTTCCTATCGGTCAAGATAGCATATAAAGTCACTGCCAATGATTTTGCGGCAGTCCCACCAGCATTTAAGGCAACGTTAGCGGCAACCTCAATTCCCTGAAGTGTCATTCGTACTGCCTGATCTGCTGTTTCACCACCTGATGTCATGATCATCACCTACTTTCTTTTATTTATTTTTCATTACTTTTTCTTTTGTTCTGTCTTTAGATGTTTCCTGTTGTTTAACTTGTTCAAGTTTATCTTCCATCTTGATAGAACGCTCTTTTATTTCCTCATATAACCTCACCTCCTTTCGTAATTCTTTAATTTCATTTGATAAAGTTGAAATATCAATTTGTAATTTTTCTTTCGTTTCTAAATTGCGACATCGTTTCACTTTGTTATAAAAACACCGTCTTTCTTTGACTAGTTGATCAATACGTTCTTTCACTTCATCTTCTTTTTGATGAAGTTCTTCTAATGTATTGATTTTTCTGTTATCTGCAACATAACTCATCTCACGTATAGCCTCCCACATATACACACGTATATGTTTACAT
>OLOY01000917.1_pt1 | contig 15037 bp, 15 predicted proteins | sample 1672771 | NCBI WGS metagenome assembly OLOY01 (sample SAMEA3136722, study PRJEB25190) | human gut metagenome
TGCCACATCCGGTCTCTAAGAATCATCCGCAAATGCCACTTCGGGATCGGGCAGCACAATTTGCTCCTTTTGCGGCCTTGACTGGGCATGATGCTGCGATAAAAGAAACAGCAAGATTAACAGATGAACGATTGGAGCTGAGTGAGGAAGCGATTGCTCAGCTGAACGAAAAAATTAATATAATCAGAAATAATATCGGTATAGAACAGAAAGTATCGATAACTTATTTTATTCCCGATGCAAAAAAAACTGGCGGATCCTATGTTACGTACTCTGGTATTGTAAAAAAGATAGATGAATATGAGCATACCATGATCATGATAGATCAAACGGTCATTCCAATTGAACAGATAAGCGATATTAAATGTGAAGAGTGGTAAATGTAAAAACAGATACAAAGAATATAGAATGTTTCATTAGTATAGCGAAAATCATAAGAAGAATTGTATTTTGAGAGGAGGTCCTTATAAATGCTGAACATTATTTATGGAGATGTGAAAAACAGTATTTATAATACAAATGTTTATTTTAAAAACAGTTATGAACCAGAATGGCTTGATACAGAACTGGCAAAAAAGATGATTAAAGATATTGATGATTCAGAAGTATTAAGTGGTGAATGCATTAACAGTCCGGTGTTAGGACAGATTCCTCTTGAAAGACTGTCAGGAGGAGTGAAAACGTTGTTGCTGATTTTAAATGAACCGGATCGGATTTTCAATGCCTCGACCTGTGGTGATAACTGTGCAAAATGGATATTGGAAATAGGCAGGATTAAAGATGTTACCATTAATCTCAGACATATGATGAGTTTTGGAAAAGACACAAAATTTGAGATAAAAGTCCAAAATGGAGGAGAAACGGTCCATTCAATGAAGGAACTTGTTCCTATAGCAAATAAGTATTTAAATGAAATGAAACAGGAGTAGTGATTATGAAAGGTTCACATAGAATCATTGTAGAATCCAGAAAAGTGAAATATGATTTTGTAATTCATAGGAATATTACAATCATTACTGGTGACAGTGGATCAGGTAAGACTGTTTTAATTGATCTTATATACAGTATGATGGAATCTGTTCAAAAAAAATTCAGAAGAAAACATGGGTCTTTTAAATAATGGTAATTATTTGTAAGGAGAAACAGAGATGAGAAAAGTAATTGGTGTTATGCCGCTATATGATGCTGAAAAGAAAAGCTACTGGATACAGCCGCGTTATCTGCAGATGCTCGAAGCAGAAAATGCAATACCCCTGGTGCTTCCTTTAACAACGAATCATTATGAGTTAGACTATTTTATTGAAATATGCGGTGGTTTTTTGTTAAGTGGAGGGCATGATGTGTCTCCGGCTGTTTACAGGGAGAAACGGAAGCCCTGGTGCGGGCCCTGCTGCGAGGCACGAGATGAAATGGAGCAATATATTTTAAAGAAAGCTGTGGAAGCAGATCGTTCTGTTCTTGGTATTTGCCGTGGTATTCAGCTGATGAATGTCTGCTATGATGGAACCTTATATCAAGATCTGAAGACGGAATATGGCACCTGTATCAATCATCGTATAGAACCTTCATACGACAAAACCGTACATGTGAATACAATACAAAAGGATACTCCGCTTTATGATATTTTAGGCAAAGAACACATTAGGGTGAACAGCTATCATCATCAGGCAATTAAAACACTATCACTTCAGTTTAAACAAATGGCGATTTCAGAAGACGGTTTGATCGAGAGCATTTATATGCCGGCTTGTAAATATGTGGTGGGGGTTCAGTGGCATCCTGAATATTCCTATCAGCTTGATGAAAACAGCAGAAACCTTGTACATTCTTTTGTCGATTCCATTCAAGGTTGTTGATCTTTTGTAAAATTGTGAATAGGAGATGGTGCCATATTCTTTATGTAATCATGTCAGATGATCATTGTACCATTTATATGTTTGATGGAAGCGTTTATCGTTGTCGAATGACACTGAAAGCATTAGAAAAGAAAGCCCCCTGCTTATGGGGGCTTTTAAAAATGCATTTTGATATCAGTTACAGAGTTGTGACCTGGGTGATCATTTCGCTAAAAGAAGGATGGGGGCGGATCACAGAAGCCATTTCTTCCAGTGTGAGTTTCTGGGCAATGGCAACCGCAAATTCACTGATCATATCAGTGGCTCTTGCGCAGAGAAGCTGTGCTCCGATGATCACATGGGTTTCTTCCAGATAGATCACTTTCATAAATCCGCGCTCCTGCAGGGATAATACGGATTTTCCATTGGCAGAGCTGAGGATTTTGTGGCTTTTGGCTGCAAGTCCCTGTTCTTTTGCCTGATCCAGTGTCAGTCCCACAGAGGCAATTTCAGGGGAGGCATAGATGCAGGATGGAACAAGATCAAGGACTGGGCTGTTCCTATGTGGAAGAGCACTGTTGACTGTATCCTCTGATAATGCGGAAGCCATCTGATGGACAGCATGAAGTCCCTGGGCAGTGGCAGCATGTGCCAGCTGTAGTTTTCCATTTACATCGCCGATAGCATAGATACCGGGAAGGCTAGTCTGAAAATGTTCATCTGTCAGGATACGGCCCCGTTCCATGGAAGGAGCAAGACCGTCAGCAAACAGACCATCTGTATAAGGCCTTCGGCCAGTAGCAATCAGAACCGCCTGTGCGGTACAGGTGCAGATTGTGTCTTTTTCAGTGTAAGTGCATAAGATGCCCTCATTAGTAGATTCCAGAGACTGTACCATGGCTCCGGTATGGATATCGGCACCTTTTTTCTTCAGGGATTGCTTCAGACTTTGGCCCAGTTCTTTGTCCATGTTGGCGATTAAAGAGGGAAGTGCCTCCAGGATTGTGACTTTTGTTCCAAGTGCCTGCCAGATTCCGGTAAATTCTACACCGATTACACCTCCGCCGATGATCAGCAGGGAAGAAAACGGTTCCTGATCCCAGGAGAGCAACTCATCACTGGTCATTACACCGGGTAGATCATGTCCGGGAATAGGTGGGACAGAAGGGACACTGCCGGATGCCAGGAGAATCTGTCTTGTTTTAATGGTAACAGGCTCAACTTCACTGGATGTGATCCGTACCTGCTTGATCCCTTCATTGCCGGTATCATCATTGCCGGTATCAATAACAGTTCCCAGTCCCTGATAAACAGTAACCTTAGCAGCTTTTAAAAGAGCTGCAATGCCTTTTTGTAAAGTGGTGATAGTTGTCTGTTTGTGTTGCTGAATGTCGTTCAGATCGGCCCGGACATTTTCTGCAGAAATACCAAAACGCTCTGCATCACAGATTTCCTTATAGAGTTCGGAAGAGTGGAGCAATGTTTTGGTAGGGATACATCCCCGGTTCAGGCAGGTTCCTCCCAGAGAATCCTTTTCGATCAGAGCGGTGCGAAGACCAAGCTTTGCTGCTTCCAGAGCTGCTTCATATCCGCCCGGGCCGGCACCGATGACAGTCAGGTCATAGATAGTTGTTGTCATTTCTGCCATGGATCAGTTCTCTCCTTTTCGTTAGATTTGTTCTTGTACCATTCCACACAGATCAGTGCGGACATTTTCCGGAACCAGATGTTGTTCCAGGGATTGGTTTAATGTTTTGCAAAGAATATCGGTACGATAAGGGAGACCCTGAAATTCCGCACCAATATCAGAAAACCAGTCTGCTTCCATAGAATCGGAAGAAAGCAGTGCTTCGGTGATCATTCCTTCGTTTACATGAAGGTCAAGACTGACCTCACCCCATGAAAAACGCTGTTCCAGCCGATTGGTAAATGGAATCTTTGGTCCGTATTTCCAACGGTCAGAGGAAAAACGCTCTCTGCCTTTTTGAATGGCAGTCTGTTCCAGACGTTTGGCACACAGAGGCACGGCAGGCAATCCGTATACTTTGGAAAATGCGGTAAACATGGCCTGCTTTATAGTGTCAACAGTGATGTCGGGACAGAGGGAAGACAGATTTACTACTCTGGAGCGGACGGAGTCTACTCCTTTTGACTGTAGTTTTGCTTTGGAAGGATTCAAAAAACGGGACATGGAAGCAGTATCTACATTCAGCAATAGTGTTCCATGATGGTAATAATATCCCTTGGAATCAAAAAATGCATTTCCGGAAAATTTCTGTCCGTTGATTGTCACATCATTTCGACCGGTTTTCTCAGCAGTCAGTCCAAAGGAAGCTACAGCTTCTATAATCACCTGAAGCTGGCGGTCTACATCCGCGTCTTCTTTTCTCATACAGAAGGTAAAGTTCAGATTTCCAAGGTCATGGTAGACAGCTCCTCCGCCGGAGAGGCGGCGGACCAAATGTCCGCCGTCTGCTTCCAGTTCTGATACACGGCACTCTTTCCAGCAATTCTGATTTCGCCCGATCACAACCGTATGTGCATTTTGCCATAAGTATAAAATACATTCTCCTGGTTCTGAGTGAAGAGTAAGATATTCTTCTACAGCAAGATTTGTATAAGGATCGGTAGTTGTGCTTTCGTATGTGGTCAGAGTCTGTATCATTGCGGATTCCTCCTGTTATTGATTTATTCGTTACTATAAAGATAACGCACTACTGGTTTTCGTGCAGCACCCACTTCGTCTAATCTGCGGACCGGTGTTTCAAATGGATATTCGTGCATCTTTTCCGGATGAGCTTCAGATTCTGCAAGTACATCCAGGAAGATCTGTACCGCTTCATCCAGTGTTTCCCGGCTCTCTGTTTCGGTAGGCTCGATCATCAATGCTTCATGGACGATCAGCGGGAAGTACATGGTAGGCGGATGGATACCGTGATCCAGTAATGCCTTGGCAATATCAAGAGCAGAGACATTTCGCTGATGCTTTTCCTGTTCCAGTGTCATGACAAGTTCATGCATACAGGTGTGATCATAGGCCATTTTATAATGTCCGGCCAGCTTGTGCATCATATAGTTGGCATTCAGCACTGCTGTGGTGGCTGCTTCCGGAATTCCCTCTCTGCCAAGAGTCAGAATGTAACAGAAGGCACGGACAACAACCAGGAAATTGGAAGAGAAGCTGCGGACATTTCCAATGGTATGAGCAGCGGTTTCTTCCGTAAAAGAGCCGTCTGCCTGTTCGTTAATACGAAGTCCCGGAAGGAATTGTGCCAGGAAATCTTTGCAGGCAACAGGTCCGCTTCCTGGTCCGCCTCCACCGTGAGGAGTGGAGAATGTCTTATGCAGATTCAGATGCATCACATCAAAGCCCATGTCGCCCGGGCGTGTAACTCCCATAACTGCGTTTAAGTTTGCTCCATCGTAATAGCATAAGCCGCCGGCTTCATGAACGATCCGTGTGATCTCTGCAATATTTGGATCAAAGAGACCAACTGTGTTGGGGTTTGTGAGCATCAGTCCGGCAGTGTCATCGCCTACAGCGGCTTTTAATGCCTCCAGATCGACACAGCCATGCTCATCAGAAGCGATATTAACCACATCGAAGTTGGCCATAGCTGCACTGGCGGGATTGGTACCGTGGGCAGAATCCGGAACAATGATCTTTGTACGTTTGCTGTCACCGCGGCTTTCGTGCCATGCCTTGATCAGAAGAAGACCGGTAAATTCACCGTGAGCACCGGCTGCCGGCTGAAGAGTACATGCCTGCATTCCGGTGATCTCGCACAATGCTTTTTCAATGGAAGAGAGTACTTCCAGACATCCCTGAACATCCCTGGTATCCTGCAGAGGATGAATGTTGGTAAATCCGGGAAGAAGAGAAGCAGCATCGTTGATCTTCGGATTGTATTTCATGGTACAGGAGCCTAAAGGATAGAAACCATCGTTGACTCCATGGGTCTGCTTTGCCAGATCAGTATAGTGACGGCTAAGCTCTGTTTCGGATACCTCTGGGAGATGCAGTGCTTTTTTACGCATCGGTACATTGACAGTTACTTCAGGGGTAGTGCAGGGCGGAATCAGGTCGCAGCCTCTTCCTGGTGCCCCCATTTCAAATATAAGTTTCATGCAAGCACCTCCTTTATCACAGCAATAAGACCATCAATCTCAGATTTTGTATTCATTTCAGTTGTGCACCAGAGCATTTCTGACTGTCCGGTCACAAGGCCTGACAAATATCCGTGTGCAGCCAGTTTTTCAGAGAGGACAGCTGCATCACAGGGACAGATGGTTACAAATTCATGGAAAAATTCTCCTGTATATTTCCTGGTAAATCCCAGAGCAGTCAACTGTTCCAGCAGATAGCGGGCATTTGCCATACAGGAAGCAGCCACTTTTTCAAGTCCGGCACTGCCCATAGCTGACAGATAGACTGCGGCAGTCATAGCGCAAAGTGCCTCGTTGGAACAGATGTTGGAGCTTGCTTTCTCCCGGCGGATATGCTGTTCACGAGCCTGGAGAGTAAGGACATAGGCACGTTTTCCGTCCACATCGGTAGTCTGGCCTACGATTCGGCCGGGAAGCTTTCTCATCATGTCTTTGGTAGAAGCCATGAATCCAAGATAAGGTCCGCCAAATCCCATAGGAAGTCCCAGAGGCTGGCCTTCACCAACAGCTACATCAGCACCAAATTCTCCCGGAGTTTCCAGAAGACTAAGAGCAATGGGATTGCAGCTGGCGATCAGCCTGGCACCGGAATTGTGTACAGCATTTGCAATAGAAGCGCCATCTTCGATCAATCCGTGGTAGTTTGGGGTCTGAATGATCAGACAGGCGATGGAGGAAGTATCCATAGCATTCCAACTATCTATATCTGTGAGACCATCTTTTTCAGGAAGAATCACAAGTGGTGCTCCGGAACCAAAGCAGTAGGTACGGATCACAGAGAGTGTTCTGGGGTCCACAGAAGCACTGACACAGATGGTTCCCCGTTTCCGGTCACGACACATGGCAGCAGCCTCTGCGGCAGCAGTTGCACCGTCATAAACAGATGCATTGGAAACGTCCATTCCTGTCAGCTCACAGATCATGGTCTGATATTCAAAGATCGACTGTAGAAGTCCCTGGCTGATCTCTGCCTGATAAGGAGTGTATGCAGTGACAAATTCTTCTTTTGAAGTGACTTGCTTTACAATAGCCGGAATATAGTGGTGATAGGATCCGGCACCTCTGAAAATATGAGGAAAACGGGTGTTTTTCCCGGAGATTTCCTCAATCTTGCGGGCTACTTCCAGTTCGGAAAGTCCGGATGGTAAAGACAGTCCGTCTTTTAAGCGAAGGTCCTCGGGAATATCGGCATACAATTCATCAAAAGAATGCATTCCGATGGATTCCAGCATAGAGAGACGTTCTTCTCTGGTACTTGGTATGTAAGAACCCATGGCAGTTACCTCCTGTAGTTAAAATCTGACAGATCAGCCGTTGCTTTCAGCCTGACAGTGAGCTTCATATTCAGCAGCTCCGATCAGCTCTTCTTCATCAGTGACATCTTTTACTTTGATGAGCCATGCGTCATAAGGGGCTTCGTTGATCAGTTCCGGGTGGTCCAGAAGCTCTTCATTGATCTCGCAGACAGTTCCGGATACAGGGGAGAAAATGTCGGATACAGCTTTGACAGATTCTACATCGCCAAGTGCTTCTCCGGCAGTAACCGTATCATCAACTTCCGGCAGATTAACAAATACCAGGTCGCCAAGCTCACTCTGGGCGAAGTCGGTAAGACCGATCACAGTGATTTCTCCTTCGTTTTTAACCCATTCATGTGATTTGGAATAACGTAATGTTTCTGGATAATTCATAATAGATCCTCCGTAATTTTATTTGAAATTATTTTTTGGTTTTTGAATAGAAGGGAAGAGAGACAACTTCCATCTCTACTTTCCGGCCGCGTACATCCGCGGTAAGTCTGGTGCCGACTGCGGCATATGCCTTGTCTACCAGTGCCATGGCAATAGGATATCCAAGGTAAGGTGCGTGGGTGCCGGAAGTAGTCATGCCCACCTGGGTATCGCCGGAGAAGACTGGCATGTGTTCTCTTACAATGCCGCGTCCGGTGATTTTCAGCCCTACGCGTGTACGTGTGGGTTCGCTTGCTTCCAGAGCTTCTTTTCCAATAAACTCTTCTTTGGAAAATTTCACGCAGAAGCCAAGTCCGCTTTCCAGAGGTGTGACTGTCTCATCCATTTCATGTCCATACAGAGGCATGCCGGCTTCCAGTCGAAGTGTGTCTCTGGCTCCCAGTCCACAGCAGATCAGACCTTCGTCTTTTCCTGTTTCCAGCAGAAGCTCCCACATGTTGGCTGCATCTTTGGCATCAAGATAAAGTTCATATCCTGCAGATCCGGTATAGCCGGTTTTGGAGACTATGCAGTGCATACCACCGATGGTGCGATCAAAACAGGCGCTGTAGTATTTTACCGGGAATTCGTCTTCCGGAAGAAGTTTTGCCAGGATCTCATGGGATTTTGGTCCCTGTACGGCAATCTGGGCAACAGAATCGGAAATGTCTGTGAGTGTGGCTCTTTCCACATCCTGCTCATGGGCTTTCATCCATGTAAAATCTTTATCCTTGTTGGCTGCGTTCACTACGATAAAATAATGCTCATCCCGGACCTTATAAACGATCAGGTCATCTACGCAGCTACCGTTTTCATAGCACATGAGGCTGTATCTTGCCTGACCGTCATACATATTTGTGAAATCATTGGTCAGCAGGTGGTTGAGCAGCTTCAATGCCCCGGGGCCTTCGCAAAGAATTTCTCCCATATGGGATACATCAAAGAGACCACAGGCTTCCCGGACTGCCATATGTTCGGCAATCACGCCAGTCTGGTACTGGACGGGAAGAAGATATCCTGCAAAAGGAACAATCTTGCCTCCGTGTGCCTGATGGGTGGCATAGAGCGGTGTTGTTTTTTCCATAGGTGATTCCTCCTTATCATATACATAAAAAAGCGCAGAACAAATAAATACTTGTTCTGCGCTCTGTCATCTTAACCTGAAAGATTACCCGAAATTTTGTGATCGGTTGCTTCTTCGGTGCAACTTTATGTTGCTTTCCAGAGGTTCGTCGGAAACTGGTCCATTTGCCTGAGAGTTCTTCATCCCCTTCGGCGCGCATTTTGCGTCTCTCCCAGTTTCGTCATTCGATATCTTGAATTGCCTTCATGCTAACATAAAATACCAAAAACGTCAACAGAAAATATAGACTTTTATTAAAAAATGACTAAAAATTTGAAACATATTTTCTTTATATTGGACAAAATTAATAGTATAATGTTATAAAAAAGAATAAATTTTGACATGTGCGTTATTCTGGATTTGTCAGAAATTATCTTATATAATACAATTATTATAAAGGAGACCATGAAAGGGAGGAAAAAGAATGGCTAAATATGTAATGGCTCTGGATGCAGGAACAACAAGTAACAGATGCATCCTGTTTAATGAAAAGGGAGAATTGTGCAGCGTTGCACAGAGGGAATTCACACAGTATTTTCCAAAACCAGGATGGGTTGAACATGATGCTGATGAGATTTGGGCAAGTATGCTTGGTGTAGCTGTTGAAGCAATGAATATGATCGGGGCAACCGCTGAAGATATTGCTGCAATCGGTATTACGAATCAGAGGGAAACTACGATTGTATGGGATAAAGAGACCGGTGAACCAATTTATCATGCCATCGTGTGGCAGTGCCGCAGAACTTCTGAATATTGTGACAGCCTGAAGGAAAAAGGACTCATTGATAAATTCAGAGAAAAAACAGGTCTTGTTATTGATGCCTACTTCTCAGGAACAAAGGTAAAATGGCTCCTGGACAATGTGCCGGGTGCGAGAGAACGGGCGCAGAAAGGGGAATTACTATTTGGTACAGTTGAGACCTGGCTGATCTGGAAACTGACAAAAGGTGCAGTTCATGTAACAGATTATTCTAATGCTTCCCGCACGATGCTGTTCAACATCAACACACTGGAATGGGATGAGGAGATCCTTGCAGAGCTGGATATCCCCAAATGTATGCTGCCTGAACCAAAACCTTCAAGCTGTGTATACGGAGAGGCAGATATATCTTACCTTGGCGGACCTATCCCAATTGCAGGTGCTGCCGGAGATCAGCAGGCTGCTTTATTCGGACAGACCTGTTTCAATGCAGGAGAAGCAAAAAATACATATGGAACAGGCTGTTTTCTTCTTATGAATACCGGTGAGAAACCAATCTTTTCAAAAAATGGTCTGGTAACAACTATTGCATGGGGACTGGACGGAAAAGTAAATTATGCGCTGGAAGGTTCTATCTTTGTAGCAGGTGCTGCGATCCAGTGGCTGAGAGATGAACTTCGTATTATTGAGTCCGCAGCAGATTCAGAATACATGGCAAAGAAAGTAAAAGATACGAACGGATGTTATGTGGTACCTGCATTTACCGGACTTGGCGCACCGCACTGGGATCAGTATGCAAGAGGAACTATTGTAGGAATCACACGTGGAGTTAACAAATATCATATTATCCGTGCAACCCTGGAATCTCTTGCTTATCAGGTAAATGATGTACTGGAAGCAATGAAAGCAGACTCAGGGATTGATCTGGCAGCACTTAAGGTTGACGGAGGAGCAAGCGCAAATGATTTCCTGATGCAGACACAGTCTGATATTATCAATGCACCGGTTAACCGTCCTCAGTGTGTGGAGACAACAGCAATGGGTGCTGCTTATCTTGCAGGTCTGGCAGTGGGATACTGGACAAGTAAAGAAGATGTTGTTAAAAACTGGGCAATTGACCAAACGTTTGAGCCGCAGATTTCTGATGAAGAAAGAGAAAAACGTATCAAGGGCTGGAACAAGGCTGTCAAATACGCTTATGGATGGGCAAAAGAGGATTAGTGATTAAGGAGTGATCTGGGAATGTATGATGTAATAATTATCGGAGCCGGAGTTTCAGGTGCGGCAACAGCAAGAGAGCTGTCACGGTACAAAATAAAAGCCTGTGTAATTGAAAAGGAAGAGGATGTATGTTGCGGCACTTCCAAGGCAAATAGTGCTCTTGTCCATGCCGGCTATGATGCTGCTGAAGGATCACTGAAGGCAAAACTGAATGTCAGGGGAAATCAGATGATGGAACAGCTTTCCCGGGATCTGGATTTTCCGTTTAAGAAAAATGGTTCTCTGGTTGTATGTCTGCATGAAGAAGATATGCCAAATCTTCAGGCACTGTATAACAGAGGTATTGCAAATGGAGTTAAGGAGTTAAGGATTCTTAACCGTGAGGAACTGAAGGAAATGGAGCCGAATATTTCCGATCAGGCTTACGCTGCGCTTTATGCACCTACAGCCGGCATTGTATGTCCTTTTGGTATGAATATGGCAATGGCAGAGAATGCAAATGCCAATGGTGTGGAATTTAAATTTGATACAGAAGTTACGGATCTTAAACCAATAGATAAGGGCTGGGAGGTCCATACAGATCATGGAGTTTTCCAGACAAGATACGTGGTAAATGCAGCCGGTGTTTATGCAGACAGATTCCATAATATGGTAAGTGAGGAGAAGATCCATATCACACCCCGGCGTGGAGATTACTGTCTGCTTGATAAGAGCGCAGGAAACCATGTAAGTAAAACTATCTTCGCACTTCCGGGAAAATACGGAAAAGGGATCCTGGTGGCACCCACAGTCCACGGAAATCTGCTCCTTGGTCCAACCGCAATTGATATTGATGATAAAGAGGGAACCAACACCACCAGAGAAGGTCTGGACCAGGTAATCGCTAAAGCAGAAATGAATGTAAAAAATATTCCGCTTCGTCAGGTTATCACTTCATTTGCCGGACTTCGTGCACATGAGGACGGAAATGAGTTTCTGATTGGTGAAGTGGAAGATGCAAAAGGTTTCATCGACTGTGCAGGTATCGAATCACCGGGACTTACCAGTGCACCGGCCATCGGGGAAATGATAGCACAGATTCTAAAGGAAAAAATGAACCTGGAAGAAAAGGAAGAGTTCATCGCAACAAGAAAAGGGATTCTTGATCCCAATACCCTTAGCAAGGAAGAAAGAATTGCCCTGATCAGAGAAAAACCAGAGTATGGAAATATTATCTGCCGTTGCGAGATGGTAACAGAAGGTGAGATCATGGATGCCATCAACAGACCTCTGGGAGCAAAATCACTGGATGGAGTAAAACGCAGAACAAGAGCCGGTATGGGACGCTGTCAGGCTGGCTTCTGTTCCCCGAGAACAATGGAGATCCTGGCAAGAGAACGACATGTGAGCATGTTTGATATTACGAAATCCGGTGGAAATTCCAGAATTGTCACAGATAATAATAAGGATTCGTTATAAAAGGGAGGCATTGAATCATGAAAGCTTATGATATTGTTATCATCGGAGGAGGACCGGCAGGACTTGCAGCTGCGATCTCTGCCAAGAAAAGCGGCGTTGACAGTATCCTGATCCTTGAAAGAGACCGGGAGCTTGGCGGGATTCTGAATCAGTGTATCCATAATGGATTCGGACTTCATACATTCAAAGAAGAACTGACCGGACCGGAATATGCAGAACGTTTTATTGGACAGGTGAAAGAACTGGACATTGAATATAAATTAAATACAATGGTTATGGATATCAGCTCTCAGAAGATAGTCACTGTAATGAATCGTAAAGAAGGACTTTTTGAGATCCGGGCAAAAGCAGTTGTTCTGGCAATGGGATGCCGCGAACGTTCCAGAGGAGCACTGAATATCCCGGGCTATCGCCCTGCAGGTATTTTCTCAGCAGGTACAGCACAGAGACTGGTAAATATTGAAGGCTATATGCCGGGAAGAGAAGTTGTGATCCTTGGTTCCGGAGATATTGGTTTGATCATGGCAAGACGAATGACACTGGAAGGTGCAAAGGTTAAAGTAGTTGCAGAATTGATGCCTTATTCCGGTGGACTGAAACGAAATATTGTTCAGTGCCTGGATGATTACGGAATCCCGCTGAAGCTCAGCCATACAGTTGTTGATATCAAGGGAAAAGAACGGCTGGAAGGTGTTACACTGGCACAGGTAGACGATCACGGAAAGCCAATCCCTGGAACTGAGGAAGAATACAGCTGTGATACTCTTCTCCTTTCCGTAGGTTTAATTCCGGAAAATGAGCTCTCAAGAGGTATGGGTGTGGATATGAATCCTGTTACATCAGGACCTAAAGTAAACGAAAGTCTTGAGACAAATATTGAAGGTGTATTTGCATGTGGAAATGTATTGCACGTACATGACCTGGTTGACTTTGTATCTGAAGAAGCCGGAACTGCCGGAAGAAATGCTGCTGAATATGTGAAACTGGGAAGTGAAAGAAGCTCAGAGGGAAAAGAGATCAGGATAAATCCGGTTGAAGGTGTCAGATACACAGTTCCGGGAACCATCCATACAGACCGTATGGATGAGAATCTGACCGTGCGCTTCCGTGTGGGAGGTGTTTATACAAACTGCTACATCAGTGCATATTTTGATGACGAAAGAGTGATCCACAAAAAACGTCCGGTTGTTGCACCAGGAGAAATGGAAGAGATTAAGCTGACAAAAGAGCAGCTTCTGAAATATCCTGATCTTCAGACTATCACAGTTAAGATTGAGGAGGCGTAAACTATGGAAGAGAGAAAACTGACATGTATCGGCTGTCCCATGGGCTGTCCTCTTACTGTTGTGATGAATGGCAAAGAGGTGGTAAGTGTCACTGGAAATACCTGTAAGCGCGGTGATGTATATGCCAGAAAAGAAGTGACTGACCCTACAAGGATCGTGACCTCTACTGTACGTGTATCAGGGGGCAGAATTCCTATGGTATCAGTAAAAACAAAAGAGGATATTCCTAAAGATAAGATCTTTGAATGTGTAAGAGCCCTGAAAGGCATTCAAGTCCCGGCACCTGTTCATATTGGAGATATCATTCTTAAAAATGTGGCGGATACCGGTGTGGATATTGTTGCAACCAAAAATGTAGAATGATATATAAATGGGGCTGTGAAATAACAGTCATCTACGCAAAAAGAGGACTTTTCGTTCATTTTAAAAGAAAAGTCCTTTTTAAAATTTCATATTCAAATCTTAAGACACATTCTTATAATTCCTAAAATCAGCAAATGTACTGGATAAAAAAGATAATTAAACCACTTATTCTGTTTTCCACGTTCTCCATTATAAGTAAGTGTCAGGCCAAATCCAAGCAAAGCCCATGGTTCTTTGAACATGGAAAGATAGGAAAATGGAATCGCAAGTGCCTGTCGGTCATGAAAAATATAATAGAAATATCCAATCAGCACCGCATGGTGTTCATAATCTAATCCCAGATTCATTGCAGCAAAGCACAATACTGTCACAATGAGAAATGATACGAAATACCATAAAGCTTTCGGCAATGCTGCCATCTTTTCCTTGAGTACATCAATCAGCCAGATCATGGCAAGCACCAAGGCTAACGTAAACATAATATTGTTCCAGTTGGCTTCAAAAAATGTAGCTGTTGTACACATATCAAAAGGAATTTCTGATATTACTCCAAATACAAGAAGTGTAATTAAATACTTCCATTTATTTTTTGTGTGGAAATAGCCTTCCACGAGAAGGAAGATGAATATTGGAAATGCGATTCTTCCTAAAATATCAAAAAAGTCACTCAACCGATTCAATGCTCCTCCATCCAAATTCGGATAGATTAACGCTTTGTTTGTGTGATCGATAAGCATAGATAGAAAAGCAATGTATTTAAGCTGCGCCCCTGAAAATATTTTTATTCTTTCTTTTATATTGTTCATAAAAATAGTCCTTTTTTTAATTTCTTCAATTACATTCACTTATTGGGTCATCTTTACCCACCCCACTGGATATGGCGAAAAGGAACCGTTGAATAGTAGGAAGCTAAGATTGTGATAACTCTATATTACTATAGTTGTTTTGAAAAAACTATATAAAAGAAGAGTTTATGAAGCATAAAGCTTTAAAGAAAATCGAAGGAGGAAAGTCCACTCAAAGAGTGAATATACAAAAACAAAAGATTAAGGTGCAGAAACTTTATCTGGAATTGTTGGAGAAATTGTAGTAGCATACAGGTTACTGTTCACTCCCGTGTCAATCACTTCGCTGATTGACACGGAGGATGCATG
>OLOY01000920.1_pt1 | contig 15011 bp, 11 predicted proteins | sample 1672771 | NCBI WGS metagenome assembly OLOY01 (sample SAMEA3136722, study PRJEB25190) | human gut metagenome
TTACATATAAATTTCTTTCAGCATATCCTGATCAGAAAAGATCTGCAAGGATCTGGTTGGCTGTTTTCTTCAGATATCCGTTGGGATCGGAAAGTGTGCTTCTGTTCCATCTGAAGTATGCACCGTTTCGGATATAATTACCGCTGGATTCATGATAATCATATTTGCTGACTCCAGGATACCTGGACATGTAAGTTTCTGCCAGCTTGATCGCCTGGCTTCCGTAAGTTCCGCTTGGTGTCGGTGTTCCGGAAATCTGTACGCCGGCATTAGGTGTACAGTGGAGAATCACAACACTCTTATCAGAACACTGTCCGAGAACGATCCAGGTATGTCCGCTGTTGTATCCGATATCTCCCGGATAAAGCTTCCAGTTTGAGCTTGCCAGCTGAGACTGGGAAACGATGGTTCCCATTCCCTTACCGGAATATAAAGATCCAATATCTCCGGAAACAGTAGTATACTGGGGTCCGCCGGATCTGCTCTGCATGATCTGATATACAGACCATCCTACAAAGCCGGAACAGTCAAGGCCCTTCTGTTCTGTAGCTTCACTGAGATCCATATAATATCTGTAATTATAGGAGCTGGAATTGCTGTCATACCACTGTTTCCATTTTGGACTGATGCCCTTTCTGGTCGCATCTGACCAGTTGTGGCCGCCGCCCCATACGTAAAGAGTCTTTCCTACCGGAAGTAATGCATTGGCGAGGAAATTCTTGATGGTCCTGGAGCTTGTAACTGTAGCAGTACCCGGGTTGGTATCCAGGACACCATTGCTGCCAAATGTATACTTCTTGCCATCGATCGTCTTCGTTCCCGTAGCCATGACACCGGTTGACGGATCAAAATAATATTTATATCCTTTTTTGGAATTTGTGACCCATCCGGTAGCCATCACGCCGCTCTTGCTGTAAAAATAATAGGTATTGCTGCCGATCTTCTTAAAGCCCTTATACATAGCTCCCGTGTTTGGATCAAAATAACGCTTCTGCTTTTTCTTATTCGTTGCCCAGCCCTTTGCCATAAAGCATTTGCTGGTAAAATATCTGGTCACATTCTGCTTGTCTGTAAGGAATACGCTTCTTGCAGCAGCGCCACTGCCGCTGTAGAAATAATATTTCTTATTACTGATCGTGGCCCATTTCGTTGTCATATATCCGCTGGTAGGATTAAAATAGCGGGTATTGTTCTTGCTGTCTGTAAGCCAGCCTGTAGCCATATAGCCCTTGGCACCGTTGACATTATAAAAATATCGTTTACCCTTGGAATCCTTAGCCCAGCGCTTCATCTGTACGCCTGTGGATTTATTAAAAAAATATTTCTTCCCGTTCAGTGTAAGCCAGCCTTTTACCTTCTGGCCGTTCTGATAATAATAGGACTTTCCTTTTTCTGTTTTAAAGCCGTTTTTGGTCGCAGCCTGTACATCTGTTGCCGTTGTATGTACAGTTGCTCCGGCTGCAAAGAACATCAGAACAAAAAAAAGTCCCCAGAGTTTCCATTTTCTGCTTAATTTTCGCATACATACCTTCCTTTGATAGATAGATCATTGATATTTACTATTTCTTAAGTCCGGCTGATCGTAAACATTACAATTTTGTTACAATTTTACGTCCATATTATATAACATTCTTTACAGTCCGTCAACTCTTTCCTTTTCTTTCAGAAAAAATGTTATCCCGGTATTACCAATGTTGATTTTATGCAGAAAAAATCCCCGAAACATCAGAAATATTCACTGATGCTCCGGGGATATGATCCTTTATGCATTTTTGCTCCTGTCTGCTACAGATCTGTTACAGATCCTTACAGAAATTTTTTGCGAAGCTCTGCTCCGTCAAGGGCACTTAAATATGCAGGTGCAACATCAAATACTGTCTTGCAGCCCTTCTGTCCTTCCTGGTTCATGCGGTATGCAGCTCTTGCATAGGCAACGATCACAGAAGATGTGAACTCAGGATTGGAATCCAGCTTCAGGCTGTACTCGATCACATGGCTGTTCTCATTGTTCCAGCCTGTTTTTCCACTGCGGATCACAAAACCGCCGTGTGGAATACCGCTGTGGTCACGATCCAGCTCTTCCTGAGAAATGAAATGTACCGTTGTATCATACTCGTCAAAGTAATTCGGCATGGTCTTGATCTCTTCCTCGATACGTGCAAGATCAGCACCCTCCTCAGCAACTACGAAGCACTCTCTTGTATGTTTCTGACGTGTAGTAAGCTCCGGATTTTCTCCGTTTCTTACTGCCTCAAGTGCAGCTTCTACCGGAATGGTGTACTGCTTTGCATCCTTTACGCCTTTGATGCGGCGGACTGCATCAGAATGTCCCTGGCTGACACCCTTGCCCCAGAATGTGTAGTCGTTTCCATTTGTAAGGATTGCATTTGCATACATACGGTTCAGAGAAAACATTCCGGGATCCCAGCCTACGGAAATGATTCCTACATGTCCACTCTCTGTTGCTGCCTTGTCAACATTTGCAAAATGCTCCGGGATTTTCTTATGTGTATCAAAGCTGTCCACAACATTGAAATATTTTACATACTCCGGTGTCTGAACAGGAAGATCTGTCGCACTTCCTCCACAGATGATCAGGACATCGATCTCATCCTTCAGCTTCTCTGCGTCTTTTACAGAATAAACCTTTGCGGTCTCTGTAAGGATCTTTACAGTCTCTGGATCACGTCTGGTAAATACTGCAACCAGCTCTGTATCCGGATTATGCTTGATGGCGCACTCCACGCCGCGTCCCAGGTTTCCGTAGCCTAAAATACCAATTCTTATACTCATAACGATTTCCTCCTCTTTTTCTCTGCAGTATGACATTTTCCGGACAGCATTGTGAATTTCTGTCAGAAAAATCCCTCTGCGATCTATATCGCAAAACGGATCTGCCTGATCCGCCTTACAATCATATGGACATGCTGCCTCAGGATATTCCGATTCTCAGTTCCGGGATATCGATGACCGCTTTGTTTCTGCATCAGCAGCAGAAAAAGCCGCCCGGCCAGCACATGAAACAGGCCATGGTCCTGCAGCAGGCATCACACATATCTCCTCCTGCGGTCGGCATTCCCCCAAAGGGATCCTGTCGCTGCTGATACCAGCCGCCACCGCCTTCCATTCTCTGGAGTAACATACGGTACTGCATATTATCCGGTTCCTGACGGACTGCCTCACGGATCTGATCCAGAGCTGTTACATTATTTCCCATTCCCATATTTGCCATAGCAGCCAGGTAATACCATTCTCCATTTTTCTGACCAAGAGAATCCAGTACATTCATAGCTTCCTTAAAATGACCGCTCTGCACATAATTGGCGGCCGCCCTTCTGCGCATACTTTCCTCATCCTGATAGGCACTGGAACCGGCATTTCCGTAATTTCCAAAACCACCGTAATTTCCGTAGCCGCCATAACCATTCTGGGAACTGCTTCCGTACTCACGCTCTTTCATGATCTGCTCGTAAGCCTGCTGCACTTCTTTGAATTTTTCTTCGGCCTGATCCTTATTCGGGTTATTGATATTGGCATCCGGGTGATACTTTCGGCTCAGCTTCCGGTATGCCTTTTTTATTTCATCATCAGATGCGTTTCTGGGAACTCCCAGCACGCTGTATGGATCTAACATCTTTTCTCTTTCTCCCGTTCTTCCCTGCGCTTCTGTCCGATTGCCGCAAAGCGGCACCAGACGCCGGAATATAAAATATTTCGAAGGATATCTCCGTATCGGATGATCGGCAGCTTTTCAAATTCTCTGCAGCATTCTGCAAGCATCATCATAAGTAGCCGACGTACCTCTTCCTCGAACCCTTCTATCTTATATTTTTCAAGGAAAGGATTGTAATTTCCGTTTTCTGCATCTTTTTCCACATCATCATAAGCATCCAGGATGTAGATAAATTTTCCGAGATAAAATCCCAGACGGCGCAGGGACGATTCCCAGACATCCTTACGGAAGGCCAGAATCTCTTCCATGATACGTCCGGAACACCCGGCTACACGGTCCACATCGGTTTCCCTCTGTTTTTCCAGGGAAGAAAGCTCCTCCAGTGCGCCTCGGATCCTTTGGATCTTCTCCGGATAAGCGGACATATGCATATTTCCGCAATTCTTCAGAATCCTTGCATATGCATAGTGCAGTGGTTTGTGTTCATCCTGCCAGTCATCCATACATTTGTAATAGGTAAGGATCACATTCATATCCGCACAGTACTCAGTTACTGTATTTTTACGTACCGGCTGGGGCTTCAGCGGATGGACCACACACCTGGAAGTTCCTTTCTTCGTTGGCGGTTCATAAAGGGCGCTTAAAAGAAGGACCACAAATGTCATATCATAAGTCAGTGATATCTGCCCCGGTATCCCGTATCTCTCCCGAAGTTCTCTGCAAAGGCCACAGTAAAAAGAACGGTACACATCAAAATCCTTGAATTTTATTTCCGGTTTATTAACGGTCACATATCCGAACATGTCAGCTCCTTTTTACGAATTTTGTGTGGCATTTCGGACATTCGATCTCGATCTTGCCCTTTCCCTTTGGAATACGTATCTTCTGTCCACAGCCCGGACAGCTGTAGATGTGATGGGTCTTTCTCTGCTTCATCAGATTCTTTTCTTTATTGAAGCGAAAACGGAACTTCGACGTCATCTGAAGGAATTTCTGATTTTCGGCATAACGCTGCTGGATATTTCTGGAAAAAATACGTATATATGCATATACGATCGCTGCGACCCCGAGAATGTCAAGAGTGCTGCCGGCAGTTCTGCTGAATATATTGGCAAACATTGCCAGAATGATCAGAACCAGTGCAGCTCCCATGGTAAACCTGGAAAAATCATCTACTCCATAACGTCCCTGCATAAATTTATTGAATTTGTCTCTCATATGATCTGCTTCTCCTTTTCACTGCCATATGGCACTGCCAAAAAATTTCCGTAAAAAAATCCGGATGGCAGTTCCTAACGGTCATTGCATACCTGGAAAATGTAGAATTTCAGATAATAGGATTCGTCAGCTGACCAGAGGATCGGATGATCCGGTGCCTGTGTACGGTACTCTACCTGGCGCAGTCTCTTATGGACATTCTTCGCTGCCTGACCGATGGTCTGTGTAAACAGCTCATATGTCATAAAATGAGAGCAGGAACAGGTCGCCAGAAATCCGCCGTCCTTTACAAGACGCATTGCACGGAGATTGATCTCACGGTATCCCTTGATAGCATTTTTTACAGAGCTTCTGGATTTCGTAAATGCCGGAGGATCCAGTACCACAACATCAAATTTCTCTCCCTTCTCCTCAAGCTCGGGAAGAAGCTCAAAAACATCCTCACAGAGGAATTTCACTGTTCCGTCCAGGCCGTTCAGACTGGCGTTTCGTCTTGCCTGCAGAACTGCAGTTTCCGATGCATCCACACCGAGAACACTCTGTGCCCCTGCAATTCCCGCATTCAGGGCAAAAGAGCCGGTATGTGTAAAGCAGTCCAGAACCTTCGCCCCCTTGCAGAGCTTCTGGATAGCAAGACGGTTATATTTCTGATCCAGGAAAAATCCGGTCTTCTGCCCGTCCCTGATATCTACTTCATATTTCACACCGTTCTCTTCAATCTGAACAAGTGTCGGAAATTCTTCTCCGATAAATCCCTTGGTAAGTTCCATTCCCTCCTGGCGGCGTACCTTTGCATCACTTCGCTCATAGACTCCGCGGATCCGGATTCCATCCTCAGCAAGGACTTCCTTCAGTGCATCTATGATCATTTCTTTAAGACGGTCGATTCCCAGTGCAAGAGACTGTACAACAAGCACATCTGAAAACTTATCCACAACAAGACCCGGAAGAAAATCTGCTTCTCCGAAGATCACACGGCAGCTTCCGGTATCTACTACCTTCTTACGATACTCCCATGCGTCGCGGACACGTTGTTTCAAAAATTCCGGACTGATCTCTGTACGCTCATCTCTGGTAAGCATACGGACTGTGATCTTGGAATTGGTGTTGATAAATCCTCTTCCCATCGGATATCCGTCAAAGTCCCGGACCAGAACGATATCTCCGTTCACAAAACTTCCCATGATGCTTGCGATCTCATTGTCATATACCCAGAGGCCTCCTGATTTCAGGAATCTGCCTTCGCCTTTTTTTAATGTTACTACTGCCAGGCTCATAAATTCTACCTTTTCCCTTTCTCGTTTCCCTGTCACGGTTTGCGATGTATGAGTCCACAAAACCGATTTACGGTCAATTTTATCACAGAAAAATCCATTTTTCCAGTGCTTACACAAATCCTTGTCGTAAATCACAAAATTTTCATGATATCTTTCCGGCACGACAAAAAAATACCGCAGCAGAGGTTGTTTTCTCTGCTGCGGCGTATTCATCTCTTTTTCTGCTGATCTTTTATTCTGCTGCGGATTCCTCGGAAGCGTCCGTGTTCTCGCCGTAAAGACCTGCCAGATATTTCATGGTTTCTTTATAAAGTGTCTGCTTATCTTCCTGGGGAACATCTGCAAGAATAGCAGCTGCCACGTCTGTGGCATCTGTGTCATCTGTGTCATCCTGGGAACTGTCAATACCGAACAGCTTCTTCAGCTTCTGATCCATCATATTCAGCTCTGTACTCTGATATTTCTCTGTACCATCTGCCTCATAGGATTCTGTACCATCCTTCAGAATGTCATAATAATCCTTCTCAACAGTTTCTGCCACACTCTTCGCTGTCTGCTCATCCAGTATTACAGTTGCCACTGCCTCTGTATCTTCCGTTGCAGCAAGAAGGGATTCTGCATCGCCCTCATACTCGCCTTTTACAAAGAGGACAAATTTGTCATAATTGTTCTTTGCTTCTTCGCTGAGCACAGAAGTATCGTTTTCTGCACTGTCTGCCTGGTCTGAGCTGTCTGTACTTTCTGAAGATTCTGTGTCTTCTGTTGCTTCCGGGATTCCGGTTTCATCGGATGCACTATCATCTGTGCTGTTCTCGTCAGAAGCACTTTCGTCTGTGCTGCTCTCGTCCGATGCACTATCATCTGTGCTGCTCTCATCAGAGGTACTTTCGTCTGTGCTGCTTTCGTCCGAGTTTTCCTCATTGCCATAGGTTCCGTCGTCGGTAGCATCCGGAATTCCGGTCTCATTGCTTGTATCCTGAGAATCTGCTCCTGTTTCTTTCTCAAGACCCGGGTCTTCTGTGGAGCTCTGGATCACATCGTCCCCAAGAATGCTGTCATTTACATTGTTGACGATATCATCTGAAGAATCTTCATCCACATCTACGGTGTCATCACTGCTCTCTCCATCCAGTGTATCATCAGAGGAAGAGGCCTGGCCTGTGGTATTGGCATCTACCTGCTCCAGTGTTTCCTTCACATCATCATAATTGTAATCCTGCTGTGCGATCTGTCCCAGAAGAGACACGATCCTGTCAATATCGTCCTGGCTTATGGAAATATTGTTCTGCTCAGCCACATTGATGACAATATTCTGGATCTCATCTGCATTCTGTACTCCGTTCTGGATCACATCCATCTTAGACTGATTTACAACTGTTGTCGCCTCATTTTTACCAACCTTATCTGCAAGTTCACCGGTGGTTACGATCTCCTGGTTGGCAAGCTTCGTCTTGGTCTCATCCAGCTTCTCTCCACTGGCCTTCTCATATGCCATCTGAATACCGGTAAGTGCACCTGTTCCGGATACTTCCATCGGGCAGGCAGCAACTACTTCACAATTCTTCACACCGGATGTGGAAAGTGTGGTTGCGATCATATTACCTGTCACCCAGTTCAGATTTGCTGTGCGGACCTTGATCCCGCCGGACTGTGTAGGCTTCACATAAGCACAGCTCAAAGTTCTGGAACCGATCTGGGACTGTGGCGCGATATTATCCAGGTGTTTATGCTCATCCTCATTTGTAATGGTCATCACCTGCACCTGATCGGAACTTACATTAAAATATTTCATCATTGTCTGCTTCTGAGCATCCGTAAGATCTGCTCCAAGTGTTACTACCTTCGATGCATCTGCAAATACGGGATTTACACTTCCTGCCACAAGGCATGCACTGCAGAGCAGAGCTGCGATCATGTTTCTTTTTTTCATTGATCTTCCCTCCATATATTTTTTCGGATTGATTGTATCTGCTTAACTTTTGCGGTGTAAAGCGGACATTTATCTCCATTACTTACATCTCCACGAATGTGAGCGCTTCACGATTCGTCATTCTTGTTGTATTATAACACAGCTGCAGAAATATTTGTAATTTATATTATATAAAAAAACGCTGCCGGAAATTATATCTCACATTTCTGACAACGTTTTATCGCTTTTCACTTTTTCCCAGCGAACTTATCTGATCCTGTTTAATTTTCCGGTTTCTTTTGCTTTTTTCAGCAATTCCCGGTTTTTTTCATTCATGATACCAAAATCCTTCAGCGGACAGTACACTTTTTCACATTTTCCCATGAACTCCAGCGCTTCTTCAAAGGCTGACTCTGAAATGCATTCAAAAGGCTTCTCCGTGATCACTTTTGCAGCCAGTTCTTTTGCCACCTGATAATCTGCATCATTGGTATGGAGAACTCCGGTCACAAAAGGAATCCCCTGTCGCTGCAGTTTCCGGTATACCGGAATCCCACTTCCATTTCCTCCGATCACAAATACCTCCGGTTTTCCGGCCGGAGGTTCCATTTCCACGCAGCCGAATTCTGCATTATAGCTCCCACGGGTGATACCATAAAGCTTCCGAATATAATCTGAGGTAAAGATTTCCTCCGGTGCACCATATTTCTCAATGTGATCTCCATGAACACAGATCACCTGGTCAGAAATCTTCTGGGCAAGATCCAGCTCATGAAGGGACATGATCACCGTCATCTGTTTTTCCAGTACCATCTTCTTCAAAATGGCAAGAAGCTCCAGCTTATGCCGGATATCCAGGAAGGAGGTCGGCTCATCCAGGATAATGATCTCCGGTTCCTGGCAGATGGCGCGTGCCAGAAGGATACGCTGTCTCTGTCCGTCACTGATGGCTGTAAAATCCCGGTCCTTCAGATCCCAGGCGTGAACCATCTCCATAGCGCTTTTAACTTTTTCCTTGTCCTCTGCGGAAAGTATCCCAAGAGTTCCGGTATAGGGATATCGTCCGGTGGATACCACATCCTCACAGGTCATAAGCTCCGGGCGCATGCGCTCGGTAAGTACTACAGCCAGTTTTTTTGACACTTCCCTGTTGGTCATCCGGCTCATCTGTTCATGTTCCAGATATATTGTTCCGCTGATCAGAGAAAGCTGTCTTGTGATGCTCTTCAAAATAGTAGATTTTCCGGCACCGTTGGGACCGATCAGTGTCAGGATCTCTCCTTTATTCAGCTGAATATTGATCTCTTTGATCAGTGGTTTTCCATCATAGCCTACGGTCAGCTGATCTGTATAAAAAAAATATGATTTCATCGTTTATATCCTCTGCTGTCTGCGAATCATGATATAGATAACTACCGGTGCTCCGAAAACTGCCGTCACAGAACTGATGCTCAGCTCCGTCGGTGCAAATACAGTTCTTGCGATCAGATCACAGAACAGGCAGAACACTGCACCGCCCAGAAAACAGGCCGGGATCACAAGCAGCGGTCTGGCAGTCTTCAGGAGACTTTTTGCAATGTGAGGCACAGCGATCCCCACGAAAGAGATTGGCCCTGCAAAAGCAGTCACACAGGCAGAAAGAATACTGGAAAGCAGGATCAGAAGTATCCTGAAAACCTTGATATTAACTCCCATATTCTGCGCGTAAGTCTCCCCCAGCTGATAGGCGCTGATCGGTTTTGACATAAAAAATACGATCACCATGGTAAGAAGTACCACAACAGCCATAGTCTGCACATTCCCCCAGGTCATACCGGAAAAGCTTCCCAGTGACCAGTTGTGAAGATTGACTATGTTGGAATCATCTGCAAAGGTCACCACAAAGTCTGTGATGGCCGAACAGATATAGCCAATCATAACACCACTGATGACCAGCATGGACATATTGTGGACTTTTTTTGCCACAAGGAGCACAAAACCCATGGAGATCATTGAGCCCGCAAAAGCAGCCAGGATCATGGCACCGGAACCAATGGACACCGATCTGCTTAAAAAAAAGATCATCAGAAGCGCCACGATCAGCTTAGCACCGGAAGAGATTCCCAATACAAAGGGTCCCGCGATAGGGTTGTTAAAAAAGGTCTGCAGCAAAAATCCGGAAACAGAAAGTGCTCCGCCAAGGATGATAACTGCCAGTATCCTGGGAAGACGGATCTCCCAGACGATATTATAAGAAGTTTCATCTCCCTGATGCCGGAATATGATATTCAGGATCTCCTTCACAGAGAGGTGGATACTTCCGGAATTTACATTCCATATAAATAAAAAGATCAAAAGTACCGCAAGGATCACAAAAGAGATCCCGTATCGGACTGCGCGTTTTCTGTCATTCATTTTTTCTGGTACACTCCTCTTCTGTTTTGTTATCATATCCTTTCGTTTCCTGCTCACAGGTGGAAACCGGCAAAGGAGTTAAAGCGAACACTGGAATTTATTTCAGTTTATGCATATAGGTCAGCTCATCCAGAGAATCATCATCTGTAGTCAGCATGGTGTGGATATCCTCGATCATGGTTCCAAGTCCGGTGGTTTCCTGGAAAAGATTTTTGCCTGTGCACCAGACATTTCCGTTCTTCACTGCCTTGAAATCTGCAAGAAGCTTACTTTTGGAAAGAAGCTCATCAATGGTCTTAAGTTCCCCGTCGATCGTACTATTGTAGATGATATAGTCTGCATCCTTCGCCTTGGCATAAAATTCTTCCATCTGCATATTCATGGTAGAAAGAGCATTGTCATTTACTCCCGTATCCTCCGGAACATAATTTCCTCCTGCGAGGGAAATCATTTCCGAAACATAGTCGCCGCTTTTTCTTATATTTACCGCACCTACGGAGTTGATATAAAAGAACGCCACGGTCTTGTCTGTTTTATCTGCGGTGAGAACCTTATCCAACTTGTCCGTCTGCTCTTTGAATACCTTTTCTGCCACATCTTCTTTTCCCAGAAGAACTGCGTAAAGTTTCATCCACTCTGTCCTTCCAAGAGGATGACTCTCATAGCTGGAACGCTCTACCATTACAGGGATCCCGAACTGCTCCAGCTTCTCCTGTACCTCCGGATTGTGATGGATCATGGTGGATTCAATGGCAAGGTCACAGCCCTCGTTCAGGATCAGCTCGTAATCCGGAGCACTGTACTTGCCGGCATAGATCATCTTTTTCTGTTCCATGGCGTCCTTTGCTTCCTGGATATACCATCCGTCTTCCTTGGTTCCGGAAAGCTTGATGCTGTCAATCCCGTCGATAGCACGGAAAAGATCCATGGCTGATGTTGCTACCAGATAGATATTGTTTATGGGCTGCTGCAGAACCGCAATGTCAGGATCCAGCCCCTCCGGTGCTTTCCTGCCCTCGGGAACCACAAGAAACTGCCCTTCCTGATCAATGGTGATCAGCGCATAGCCATCGTTGTAGTAATCCACATTAAATTCCTCTGCGTAGGAAAGCTCCATACTGTGATCAAAGGTAAGGCCTGGAATATCCGCAGGCTTATGTTCTGTCTCTGCTGCCTGCACTGCAAAAGCACACCCCAGGATCAGGGTCAGCGTCAGAAATATGTATGAAATTATTTTTTTCATTTTTCTCCCTTTTTCATACTTGAAGAATCAAAATTCAGAGTATACTCAATCTCGTGAGGCGTACTCATGGCTACAGTATCTGCAGTCACTTCCATTTCTGCGTCAAAGACTGTGACCGGGATCTCAAATGTGGAGTTTCCGTCTTTGTTCACCGGCTCATATTTTTCGCCGTCCACGATCATATAATCATAATTCGGACTGCTCCAGATGATGGTTGCCGTAGCTTCTTTGTCCTTGATCTCTACTTTGGCCGGAGATTCTACGGATGCCCTTCCTGATCCGCCTGTAAGGGTTACATCAGTCTCATAGGTTCCATCCTCCAGCTTCAGATCTTCCGGCTTTTTCCCTTCGGATTTCTTGTCGTCAGAGGTTTTTCCATCTTTGGACTCATCTGACTTTTCTGCTGTCTTTTTGTCAGAGGCAGCTTCTTTTTTTTCTGTATCGTCCGCTGTTTTTTCAGCAGTATCCTCTGTTTTTACAGGATTCTTTACGCTGACTTTATGGTCGTACCATTTGCCTTTTTCTCCCAGGATCGCCACGTTAAATTCCTCACCAATGGCCGGTACCGGGATATCAAATCCGTAAACCTCCTCTGTATAACCATCGCTGTACTTCACTGTATCTGTGGTCGGCTCAATGATCTCTGCTCCGTCCTTCTGGGCATCCTCGGCAGTTCCCGCAAACAGGTTAACGATCTTCTTGGAAACCAGACTTACGTGGATGGTCATTTTACCATCTTTGACCGTGAGCTCTCCTTTTTTGTCATTGGCCTCATTTACATGAAACATGCTGCTGTCTGTATCAAACTCTGCTGTATAAACGCCATCTTCCAGTGTATCTGCTTTGTCTGCATCCGTATCCTTTTCTCCGGAAGTTTCTGCTTCCTCACCGGACTCGGTTTTTGTTTCGTCTGTTTTTGCCATCGCAGGCACAGAACCCAGCACCAGGACTGATGCACTTGCCATTGCAAGAATTAAGTTTACATAGCGTTTTTTCATGATAATCTTCTCCCTTCCATAGATACAGCAATCTGCCCGGAAAACAGTCTTCCTGATCTTTCCGGGCAGTTACATTGATTTCTTATAGGTATCTGAACTCACTCAGATATTTTTATATTTATTATTCTGCGGACTCCTCAGCAGAATCAGCCTCTGTATCTGCTGCTGCATCAGAATCTGCGGACTCCTCAGTGCTTCCCAGAGAATCGATGGCTGCCTTTGTATGCTCTACATAAAGCTTCTCAACGGCTTCGATTCTTCCAAGACCCTCGATCTGGCAGTCAACCTTATCGAAGTTTCCGGATGCTACAAACTGGCTCTTCCAGGAATCCTCATCATCACCGGCCATATCGTTATTTGCATGGTCTCCGGCAACAACCATCAGCGGACGAAGAACAACGTTCTTGTATCCTGCTTCTTTTACCTTCTCGATAACCTTGTCGCAGGCTGTATCTTCCGGCTTACCCTCTACAGTACCGATGAATGCGTTCTTGAATCCAAGGTCTTCCATCTGTGTCTGCATCTGATCGTATGTAATATTAGCTGTATGGGATGTTCCATGTCCCATAAATACGAATGCTGTACCAGCCTCAGCTGCTGCATCCATACTGTCAAATCCTGCCTCTTTGCAAGCCTCATCTGTGATCGCCTGAGCAACTGCTTTCTTGTCATCGTTGATCACTGTTGCATCATCTCCAACCTCGCCGAGCATTGGCTCTGCGATAGCTACAGACTCGAATTTATCTTTATATTCATTGATCGCTTCTGTCATCTCATCGTACTCAGCACCGTGCATCAGGTGAGTAGGCTGTACAACCAGATTCTTAACACCATTCTCTACTGCACGGTCAAGAGCCTGCTGCATGTTATCGATCACTTCATCATCTCTTGCCTCTACATGGTTGATGATGATCTGTGCTGTAAATGCTCTTCTTACAGACCAGTCCGGATAAGCTTCTGCAAGAGCATCCTCGATTCCCTTGACATCCTCTGCACGGCTGTCATTGAAGGAAGTACCAAAGCTTACAACAAGAAGTTCATTCTCACCGATCTCATCCTGGTTACGCGGATCGTCCTTGGAAGCATCTCCTGTGTCACGTCCGAAATAATCCGGATCTGCATTCTCACCCTCTACCAGCTCTTTCTGAGCATCTGTCAGAGCATCCCATGCTTCTTTGGCTGCCTTGCAGTCCTCATCTGTTGTGTCGTTTCTTTCCTGTACATAGATCTTGTCGATCAGAGCTGCTACATTATCTGCTGCTTCCTGATCTGCATCAGAAGCCTCTGTGGTATCAGCTGCCTCAGCGTTCTCTTCTGTAGCAGAATCCTCTGCTGCCATTGCTGTTGTAGCTGCACCCATAGAGCATGTCATGGAAACTGCGAGCATCAGAGCTAACATTGTTTTTCTTTTCATTTCTTATTGTCCTCTTTTCATGTATTTCCAGAATACTGATATGTACAAAAAATGGCAGCTCTCTGCGGCCGCCTGCTCACACATGATTCTCTGCGCAATACAAATACATAAAAAGAAGTTCTGTATTGTTATGGAGAATACCGATTCGTAAACCGCGAATCCCTGGATCTCACAATAAGGCAGTTCTCCTGACTTGGTTCCACACTGCTTTCCCTTCCCGGTCTCCCAGTGGTTATAAAAGCAGCTCCCCTTTCACAGTGACGGTATCGTTCCGGATTCTCACCGGATTCTCTTTTGCACATCCGACTGGATGCAACCTTATCATTATAACATTTGCACATATTTTCTTTTACCTGGTTATCTAATTTTTACCACAAACTCATAAATTTGTCAAGATTGATGTCAGACGATTCACGGTTTTCTGTGATCTTCGCTCACAAAAAAACACCTCGCGAAATATTACCAGTGAACAGTAACCGGTTTTCTCCCTGTATCTGTCAGTTATTATCAGAATACTTTCTCCAATCTTCATGCACATCCTGCATAAAAAACAGCCCCTTTCTGTCATCACCCTGATATCAGAAAAGGACTGTCTTACACCAAATATTCGCTACTTGCTCATAACAGATAAACTGCTCTGCAGTTTATCTGTTAAAATACTCCTGCTCCAGGTATCTGGCTACGTAGATTCCGCTGGCAGATGCATGGGAAAGAGAGTGTGTCACGCCGCTGCAGTCTCCGATAACAAAGAGACCCTTGTGGCAAGTTTCCAGATTTTCGTCGATCTCAACCTCCATGTTGTAGAATTTAACCTCCACGCCATAAAGCAAAGTATCGTCATCCGCGGTTCCCGGTGCGATCTTATCCAGGGCATAGATCATCTCG
>OLOY01000925.1_pt1 | contig 14901 bp, 10 predicted proteins | sample 1672771 | NCBI WGS metagenome assembly OLOY01 (sample SAMEA3136722, study PRJEB25190) | human gut metagenome
AATTAATTCCTATTAAAATGAAAGGTTTTATAAATAGCTTTTTAAAAAAAATAAAAGCACTTTTTAATATGGGTGTGTTTAACACTAACGTTTACAAAGAAAGGCAAGATATATGAGGATTTCCACAAAAGGTCGTTATGCATTGATGGTTCTCATCGATTTGGCAGAGCAAGGGCAAGATAAACCAGTTTCCTTGCGATCTGTGGCAGAACGACAAGGCATATCTGAAAAATACCTAGAAGGTATCGTAGCTCGTTTAGGCGCTGCTAACCTAGTGGATAGTATCCGCGGTAAATACGGCGGATATCGATTGTCTAAAAGCCCTAAGGAGTACACAATTATTGAAATATTGCTTGCTACTGAGGAATCGATGGCTATCATATCTACCCTTGATGAAGGGGTGAGTACTGATACAGTAATCAACGAACGCACCGTTGGTTTCTGGGCAGGCTTACAAAACTATATTCATGATTATTTAGAAAACGTAACCCTACAAGATGTAATTGATGGGACTTACGCAAAACTCGATACAAAATATGATAATTGGGATGGTTCTATTTAATAAGGAGTGACCACTATGTCTAAAATTGCAAAATCTTTTGTTGAATTAATTGGTAAAACACCATTATTAGCTGCTACACGTTTTGGTAAAAAATATGGTGCAAACGCTAATATTTTCGCAAAATTGGAATACTTTAACCCAGGAGGTTCCGTAAAAGACCGTATCGCAGCAGCAATCATTCAAGCTGCAGTTGAATCTGGTGAATTACAACCAGGCGGCACAATCGTAGAAGCTACATCTGGTAATACTGGTATTGGCTTGTCTGCTGTAGGTGCTGCGCTTGGCTATAAAGTTGTAATCGTAATGCCTGAAACAATGTCCATTGAACGCCGTAAATTAATGCTTGGTTATGGTGCTCAGCTCGTATTGACTGACGGTTCTCTTGGTATGAAAGGCGCTATTGCTAAAGCTAAGGAAATCGTAACGGCTACATCCGGTGCTATTGAAGCAGGTCAGTTCGTAAATCAAGCTAATCCTGCAATTCACTACAGAACAACTGGTCCTGAAATCTGGCAAGATACTGATGGTACCGTAGATATCTACGTATCTGGTGTTGGTACAGGCGGTACGTTGACAGGTGCAGGTCGCTACTTGAAAGAACAAAACCCTGATGTACATGTGGTTGCCGTAGAACCAGCAGATTCTCCTGTATTGTCTAATGGTAAACCAGGCCCTCATAAAATCCAAGGTTTAGGTGCTGGCTTCATTCCAGATACATTGGATACTAACATTTACGATGAAGTAATCCAAGTTTCTAACGAGGATGCTTTTGCTACATCTCAAGCCTTCGGTCACACAGAAGGTGTATTGGTAGGTATTTCCTCTGGTGCTGCGCTTTGGGCGGCTCAAGAAATGGCAAAACGCCCTGAAAATAAAGGCAAAAATATTGTAGTAATTCTCCCTGATACAGGCGAACGCTACTTATCTACAGCATTGTTCCCTGAAGTTTAATCGCCTATCATGGTGAAAGCATAATAATTGCTTTTACCTGGCTCAAACACATAGATGCCCCCTGTATTTTACAGGGGGCATCCTTTTTTGATTGAATTCTTTTATTATTATAATAGGGTGATGTACTGATTAAATAATGGTGCAGATTATTCATAGTCGGAGAGGGACTTTCACAATAACATTTATAATTGAATACACAAGAAAATTTATAATTGTATATGAAAAAGGAACTACTAGGTAGCTCCTTTAGTATTTTGGTATGTATTTAATTGTGATTATCTACCGTTTTTAACGATATTATCCATCCAGTTGAATAATTCTTCTAAATCGTAGTCACCAGAGTGATCTACATTAAATGGTGTTGCCATATCTACTCTGTACCCAAGGTTTTGAGCACGTGTACCTACGATTAAAGGAATTGCAACAGATGTATTACTGTCGGCTGTGCCATAACGAATACGATAGAATCGTGCATTTGTCGCAGCAGGAGAACCAAGATAGTTCATTGGGTTCATCATAGTAACGATCTTAGCATTTTCTACGTATACATCTTGGTTAGCTGTTGAATCGTGTAATGCAGCAGTAATGGTAAAGTGATTATTATCTGTAGTACTTGTACCAAATAGATTGTTTTCACCTGTATCATTAGCACGAGAGTCAAAGGCACCAGGCGCTTTTGAGCGACTTACAAAGTGGTTATATGCTTCCCAGTTTATGTCTTTGATAGTTCCTGTTTTATTATCTCGTACAAGGTATGTATGCTTGGATAAATCAGTACCTTTAGCTGCTGCTTTATTAGCGGCAGCAACAATAAATTCTTTTACATAATTTTTGAAAGTACCGTTACCGTTCTTGTCAAGTTTTAGTACACGACCTAGAGAGTCACGTAATTGTAAGTTATTTACGTAATCAGGGAAGTGTTCGCTGAGCATTTTAGAGTATGATAGATCGTCTGCATTCAAGTTTACACGTTGCATCGTGCGTTGTGGTGGAGCAGAGTTGCCACCTACATTAGCTTGTGGTAATTCGCCTTGGCCCATAGTTACTTTGTTAAAGGATGTGATACCATTATAGCTCCATTCGTAAGCCATATCAGCCGCATCAAGGTTAGTGATAGGGGCATACGCAGATACTGCGTATACATTAGTTGCCGCTGTAGCTGCACCTAATGCTTGTAAATATGGTTGGAAGTCGGAACTGTTACCAGTTGCACCTTGTAACAAGGATACACCACCGCCTGCACTTGTACCATTTGTGATAATGCGGTTTGCATTACCTGGCATAGCGGAATCGTTAGCGTGTAAGTAGGCTGTAGCCGCTTGTAAGTCAACGATTACTGCCGGGGCCTTACCGATGAAGTTGCCATCGGAAGCTTTATTGGTACGACCACGAGTAGATGGGGAAGCTACTACATAACCACGGGATAATGCGTAAAGAACACTGTTAGGTTTTCCATTTTCCACCTTAGGCGTCATAGCTTGGCTCGGCATGTAACCACCTACTGCATTTGGCATGAAGATAGGGGCTGTTTGGGTATTGTAACCATTGATTGTACCGTTGTTGAAATATTCCTCTGGTACATAAATGTTCATGTATTGCTGATCTATGTCGATTGGATTAGCCACGTAAGGGATATACTCGAAGGCGCGATATTTAATTTCCTTATTATCTACTGTGGTAGACATGGATTCATAATTTTTCGCGTCGAAAGCAAGACTAATCTTTGCAGACGCATCAGCTTGCAATGGGGGTTCAATTGGTTGGGAGAGAATATTTTTCTCTTCTGTAACAGTAGAGCCCTTTGTGGAAGCTTCATTACGAGCGTTTACATAAGATTGCGGTAATTTACTTTCTTGAACCTGTTTAGTCTCTGCGTCAGATTTAGCTTTTGCTTCGGCTTCAGATTGAGCTTTAGCCTTAGCCTCGGCTTCAGCCTGAGCTTTAGCAGCAGCATCTACTTCTGCTTTAGCTTTTGCCTCTGCTTCAGCTTGCGCTTTAGCAGCAGCGTCTGCTTCTGCTTTAGCTTTTGCCTCTGCTTCAGCCCGAGCTTTAGCTGCAGCGTCTGCTTCTGCTTTAGCTTTTGCCTCTGCTTCAGCCTGAGCTTTAGCTGCAGCTGCCGCTTCTTCTTTTGCTAGTTGTTCAGCAGCTAAACGTTCTTGTTCTTCTTGGATCACAGCTTGTCTTGCAAGTTCCGCTTGTTTAGCAGCAATACGTTCTTGCTCCGCTTTTATAGCGGCTTCGCGTTCAGCTTTAGCTTTCTCGGCCGCGATACGCTCTTGTTCAGCTTTTAAAGCTGCTTGCCGTTGAGATTCAGCCTGTTGTGCGGCGATACGTTCTTGTTCTGCTTTAATAGCTGCTTGGCGTTGAGCTTCAGCCTGTTGAGCTGCCATACGTTCTTGTTCTGCTCTAATAACTGCTTGTCGTTCGGCTTCAGCTTTAGCGGCGGCTTCAGCACGTTGGCGAGCTGCTTCTTCAGCCGCTAAGCGTTCTTCTTCAGCCTGTTGAGCGAGGATACGCTCACGTTCAGCTTTTAAAGCCGCTTGGCGTTGAGCTTCCGCTTGTTGAGCAACGATACGTTCTTGTTCTGCTTTAATAGCTGCTTGGCGTTGAGCCTCGGCTTGTTGAGCGGCGATACGTTCCTGTTCAGCTCTAATAGCTGCTTGACGTTGCGCCTCGGCTTGTTGAGCGGCGATACGTTCCTGTTCAGCTCTAATAGCCGCTTGACGTTGCTCCTCGGCTTGTTGAGCGACGATACGTTCTTGCTCTGCTCTAATAGCCGCTTGACGTTGCGCCTCGGCTTGTTGAGCGGCGATACGTTCTTGCTCAGCTCTAATAGCAGCTTGGCGTTGCGCCTCGGCTTGTTGAGCCGCTAAACGTTCTTGATTTGCTTGTTGCTCAGCAATACGGCGTTGTTCCTCTTGGATACGGATGCGTTCTAGCTCAGCCGCTTGACGGCGTTCTTCTGCAATACGAGCTTGCTCAGCTTGTTGAGCCGCAATACGTTCCTGTTCAGCACGTAAAGCCGCTTGTCGTTGTGCCTCGGTTTGCTGAGCTACCACACGTTCTTGTTCCGCCCGCAAAGCTTCTTGCCGTTGTGCTTCTGCTTGTTGTTGTGCTTGTAGTGCTGCTTGCCGTTGAGCTTCAGCTTGTTTTTGAGCGAGTTGTTGTTGATCAACTTGTGATACATTTTCTTGTTGAGCTGCTTCTTCCGCGGCTAGTTGAGCTAAACGTTCACGCTCAGCTCGTTGAATATCTCGAATCGTAAGCCTCTGTTTTGCTACTACGGCTTTTGTTACTGTAGTATTAGATACAGTTAATGGCGCTATGGATTCTTGTTGAATAACAACAGGCGTACGCTGTACTTGTGTAGTTTGTACTTGTTGCTTACCATCTACTGGTTTCTCTACAGTAACAGGTTCAGTTTTTCGCTGTACATTTATCAAGCTGTGCATTGCTAATGTAGGTTCCATGACAGCCTTTGTATCTTTATTGACAACATACTGAGGTTGAGTTTGAACCTGTTGTTGAGATTGCATTGGTACTACTTGTTGCGGTACTGCTTGTAATGGTGTAACTTGTTGAGTTTGTATAGGGCTAACCGTTGCTGGTTGCATCACGTAGGATGGTTGAGGTTGTGCCATCGGTGGTGCTTGTTGTTGTACAATGGTGGCTGGTTGTGGTGTAGTTGGTAAGACTGGCTGAGTTGCCATTGGTTTCACGACTGGAGTTGCTACACTTGTAGTACTTTGTGTCGTTGATTCAGCACTGGTACTCGTACCTACTAAATCATTCATGTTAAGTGTAGGCTCTGCATGGGCAACACCACCCAGCGCAGCTGCGGCAAGAAATGCAGCAGTAACCTTACAATTTTTGGATGATTTCATGAATTAGTTCTCCGAACTAGATTTCTAATAATAATTTATAATTTTAAAGTTAATTAATATTTATATAGTTTAACATAAATCGATGTAATTGTACAATTTTGAGGATTTGCTTCCACTTTTGAAAGTAGTTTTGATAATGAATTATAAAATAATATTAATTATTTTTGAATATAAGAAAAGGACTAGAGCACGTATATTTTTGAACTATACCTCCTAAATTATGTCCAATTTTAGGTCAGTTCAGAATACGTATATTCTAGTCCTTTTACTATATCTACTAGTGTGACACTAGCTTTTACCATCATAAGAGTCATTAATCAATTAGTAGCTAAATGTTAACTATTAGTTACTAACTGCTAATCGTCGAAACTCATCATAAACAATCAACAATTATCAGCCATCAATCAATCATATATAAGCTATAATTGATGGTTAATTTTAATGATTTATTTTGTGATACTATTTTTTAAGCTTGGCTTTACAAGTGCTAAGATAAAGCAAGCCACAACGGAACCGATTGCGATGGACGCAAGGTATAGTAGTGGATTACCAATTGTTGGTACTACAAAAATGCCGCCGTGTGGAGCGCGTAGTGTGCATTCGAAGAACATGGATAACGCACCGGCTGTACCAGCACCGATAATACAAGCTGGTAATACGCGAACTGGATCGGCTGCTGCAAATGGGATGGCACCTTCTGTGATGAAGGAAAGGCCCATGATGTAGTTTGTGATACCAGATTTACGTTCAGCCTCTGTGAAGCGGCTAGGGAAGAATGTAGTACAAAGAGCGATTGCCAATGGAGGAACCATACCGCCTGCCATGACAGCCGCCATAATACCGTATTCGCCAGTTGCAAGAGCACCAGTACCGATAACATAAGCCGCTTTGTTTACAGGGCCGCCCATGTCAACGGACATCATAGCACCAAAGATAAGACCTAACAATACGCGGCTCGTTGTGCCCATGGATTGCAAGGAGTCCATCAACCAGTGGTTAAGTGCGGATACAGGAGGATTGATGATAAAGGTAATGGCGATACCAATGAATAATACGCCAAGCACAGGGTAGAAGAGAACCGGTTTTGTACCTTCTAAGGCTTGAGGTAAACCAGATACTAATTTCTTAACTAATAATACCAAATAACCTGCTGCGAAACCGGCAATCAATGCACCTAGGAAACCAGAGCCACCTTGGTTAGCTAATAAGCCTCCAACAAAACCAGCTACAAGACCTGGACGGTCCGCAATACTCATAGCGATGTAACCCGCTAATACGGGTAACATGAAGCCAAAGGAAGCGCCACCGATTTGCATTAAGAAAGCTGCAAGAGGTGTACCGGAACCAAAGTTTTTAGGATTTGCTGGGTCGAATACATCGAATAAAAAGGCAAGGGCAATTAAGATACCGCCACCGATAACGAATGGCAACATGTGGGAGACACCATTCATCAAATGTTTGTAGATTTGACGACCAAAGTTATCTGCCGCATCGAATGCAGCCACTGCACCATTTTTGTCAGATGGGGAAGCATGGTATACAGGTGCTGTACCAGCCATAGCTTCACGCAATAACTCTTCCGCTTTATTGATGCCGTTCGCAACCTTAGTTTGAATCATAGGTTTGCCATCAAAGCGTGCCATCTCTACTTGACGGTCAGAAGCTACGATAATGCATTTAGCGTGCTCGATTTCTTCTGCTGTAAGAGCGTCTTTAACACCAGATGCACCATTCTTTTCTACTTTTAAAGAAACACCCATTTCTTTAGCTTTGCGTTCTAAAGATTCAGCCGCCATATAGGTATGTGCAATGCCTGTAGGGCAGCCAGTAACAGCAAGTACATCATAATGCGGGTTATCTACAGAAATCTTAGGTGCTACCTTTTCAATTGCTTCTGTAGCCTTTGCTTCGATAGCATCGGTAATGCTGGTTGCTTTTTGATCCTCTGCTGGTTTGATATATCCTTCTACGGATGGGTCAAAGTTTCCTTCTTCTTTAGCTGTAATGAGCTCTAAGAATCGATCAACAGTAGCCGCTTGAATTAGGGCTTCTTTGAAGTCTGGGTCAATCACCATAGTTGCTAGTTTGCTCAATACCTCAACATGAGTGTCAGCGGCGCCTTCTGGAGCCGCAATCATGAAGAATAGGCGAGAAGGTTGACCATCTAATGCTTCAAAGTCTACCCCATTAGGTACAACCATAGCGGCGAGGCCTGGTTCTTTTACTCCTGCAGATTTAGCATGTGGTGTGGCAATACCGTCGCCAAGGCCTGTAGAACCAGACTCTTCACGAGCGAAGACAGCTTTTAAATATTCTGCCTTGTCTGTCAAATAGCCTCCTTTGTCCATCAATTCACCTAAGGTGTAAATGGCGTCAGCTTTTGTGACAGGATCTGCATTCAGTAGGATAGATTGAGGTTTTAATAGATCAGTGATTTTCATATGTGTACTCCTTGATGCACATAAAATATAAAACTATTTAACTCGTACTTGTGAAAGCAGTGTTTCTACTTCTTCAAGGGTTGCGAGGTTTTCAGAGTAAGCGGAGGCAGAGCCACTGGAGATACCCCAATAGAGCGCCTCTTGTAAGTCACCCGTCTTTTCATAGCCCGTAATAAAGCCGGCTACCATGGAGTCGCCAGCACCCACGGAATTCACGAGAGTTCCTTTAGGGGCAGGACTGGTATATACAGTGCCGTCAGCGGACACCAAAATAGCACCATCACCAGCCATGGAGATGAGCACGTGTTGTGCGCCTTTCTCTTGCAATGTTTTTGCTGCTTCTACAAGCTGATCTTTTGTAGATAAAGTGCGCCCAAAGATTTCACTAAGCTCGTGATTATTTGGCTTAATTAAAAATGGTTTATAAGGCAAGACTTTTGTGAGTAGATCCTTTGTAGCATCGACTACGATGCGAATATTTTTATGTTGTAAGCGCTCCATAATGAGTTCGTACATATCGCTTGGTAGGCTAGAAGGAATGCTGCCAGCAAGGATTAAGGTGTCCTTTTCGGTCAACGCATCAAGCTGTTTGTATAGAGCTTCTAATTCGTCGGTAGCAATGATTGGGCCGCGGCCATTAATCTCTGTTTCCTCATCAGAGGCTTTTACCTTAACATTGATGCGGGTTAATCCTTCGCGAAGCCGGATGAAATCTTCTTTCACGCCGAATTTCTTGAGTTGTGTTACGATTTCTTCGCCTGTAAACCCTGCGATGAAGCCGAGTGCTGTCGTATCCATGCCAAGATTGTTGAGCACGATAGATACGTTGATACCTTTGCCACCACCGAGAACGTATTCTTGGATGGTGCGATTAATAGTACCCGTCTTGAGGTGATCAAGGCGCACGATATAATCGAGAGCTGGATTAAAGGTAATGGTATAAATCATACAATTTCCCCTTTTGAGATAATACTAATTAGCGTATGATTGGTTGATCTTGCTTCCGTAATCGTAACCAATAGATGAGTGGTACTAGATATAGGAAGAAGGCAAATGGTACATAACCTGTTGAACTTGTACCCATCATGACAATGGGCACGTAGGCAGCGATATTCCATGGTTGTAATGGAGCGATGAGAATGCCACTATTTTCAAAGTCTAGCATTACATCTTCGTCTTGAATACCTCGCTGTGCGTAGGTAATACGCATAATAGAGTGCGTCATAACTACCGCAATAGCTTGGCTGCATCCAACCGCACCTGTTAAGAAAGCAAGACCTACATTGGCAGCAAATACATCGCTCCGTGTTTTAGCTCGCTCTAACAGTTGTCGTATATCGTTCCAGAAGCCAACCCCTTCGAGCATGCCTGAAATGGCAGTAGCCATAAAAATTGAAAGGGTAGGGATAAACATCGTTTGTAGACCGCCGCCATGAATGATATTAGCTAGTGGATTATAGTGCGGTAGTTCAAAGCCTGTTAAGGTATACCATCCCAACTCTGAGAGGCTCGCATCCTGATTGGTATAGGCTAGAATGGCCGCCGCTAATGCACTGAGTCCGATAGGCCAACGGATAGATACTTTCAAAGGCAATAGACCAATGACGATGATGACTGGAATCCATAATGTCCAATCGATATTGAAAATAAAGTGAATTGTATCGGATAGTAAACTATTTTCGTAATTGAGTGGGTACCACTGAGATAGTAATAGATACAACACTGTAGAGATGATGAGTGCTGGAATACCATCTTTAAACATAATGGGAATATTCGTCGATACCTTTGTATGGGTCAAGGCCGCTACAAGAGATGCACTAGAGGATAGTGGACCGTTTCGATCACCAAAGTAAGCACCTGCAATAATGGCACCAACTACGATATTTTCTGGAATACTTCCAGCTCTTGCCATGGTGATGAGTACGATGCCTATCGTTCCTACAGTGCCCAGTGCAGTACCTAACAGCATACTCACTATGGCTGTTATTAAAAAGGCACAGACGATAAAGATGGATGGATCAATTAAATCGATACCTGTGGCGATAATCATAGGAATAACGCCTGCTGCTTGCCACATGGCGATGAGCCAACCGATGAGAAGGAAGATTTGCATCACTATGATGGATGTTTTCGCACCTGTCCAAGATAGGTTTAATAATTCTTTTAGGGCATATCCTTTGCGGTAGAACACGTAGGCCATGATGCTCCATACGACAATCAAGGCATAACCAATAGCGATGCTATTGGCTACGGCTATGAGGATGACGAGAATGGATGCAAGTAGTCCCAAAAGGGGCTCTATATTCCGTGGTATGAGTGTGCGACCCTGTTGGTACCTTAGGAACGCATTTAATATAAGTTGTAACCACTTCATTTTAATCGATAGGAAGTTCTGTTTCGAAGACTTCCTCAGCCGGGCCTGTCATGAGCACCGTGCCATCCTCCAAGTATGAAATATGCAATGTTCCTAAATAGAGTTCCACATCTACTTCGCGGCCTGTTAAGCCCTTTTCAAAGGACATAGCGGCAGAGGCACAAGATCCTGTTCCACAAGCTAAAGTAGCGCCAGCGCCGCGTTCCCATGTGCGCACCTTGATGTGTTTGTCGTTTACCACTTCAATGTAGTTTACATTGGTGTTGGCAGGGAAGGCATCGTGCTTTTCAAGGATAGGGCCTTGTGTTGTAACAGGGGCTTTTGTAATGTCGTCGATGAATACCTCCGTATGAGGCACACCGAGCAATACAGAACTCACTGTTACGGTTTCACCGTTTACATTGAGGTCTACGTCGATAACCTTATCCATGTTTACATTCATAGGAATGTCTTGGGCCTTAAAAAATGGTTTGCCCATGTCTACAGTAACTTGTGTGACTATACCGTTTTCGATAGTCAATGTAGGCTTCATTACGCCAGCTAAGGTTTCAATGGTGAAAGTCTCCTTCGTTGTTTCACCGTGTTCATAAGCGTATTTGGCAAAGCAACGGATGGCATTACCGCACATTTCTGCTTCACTACCATCGGAGTTGATGATGCGCATGCGCACATCACAGGTTTCGGAAGGAACTAGGATAGCAAGACCATCAGCACCAATACCCGTGCGACGATCGCAAAGGCGGATGGCGAGGTCTGTGTAGTCTTTAGACGTCCCTTGTGGGTCGGCAAAGAGGATGAAGTCATTGCCGAGACCATGCATTTTCGTTAATTTCATAAAGTCTCCTATCAATAAGTAAGACTTTCACCATGAAGCCCGTGAAAGTCTCATATGTTTATTATTATATATTCTATATTATAATATTATATCATAAATAGGTCCTAAGCATGGCATGGAATCGTATAAATTTATAGCAAAATAAAGGGAAAATAAGGAAAGCTTACAACGTTTATTGAGAGTTATAGTAAAACAAAAAATGCCCCATATGGGACGGTTATTTAAGGGAGTATAGGTATTTGGATTACTTTATTGTTTAACAGAGAAATGATAAAATAAAGAGTAATGTAGTTAATCGTAATAGAAAGAGGAACACATATGCGAATTCAAGGGATTTCTGGATCTCGTGGCGTTGCAGTAGGCAATGTATATAGATATATTCAAGAGGAAATTGTCATTCCTGATTACAATGTAACGGAAGACAAGGTAGAAGAAGAAATTGGCAAGTTTGCAACTGCTATGGCATCTACCTTAAAACAATTGGATACTATTCGTAAAAAAGCGTTGGATGAAATGGGGCCAGAAGAGGCGGCTATTTTTGAAGCGCATATGCAAATTGCTCAAGACCCATCCTTATCTGACGGAATTAAATCCCTTGTTGAGTCTAGCCATATGAATGTGGTAGCGGCTACGGCTCAAACAATTGAAACCTTTGCAAATATCTTTCTCGGCATGGAAGACGCCTATATGCGTGAACGAGGCGCAGATATTAAGGATATCGGTGATCGTTTGATGCGTAATATGTTAGGCATGAACCCTCGCGGTTTATCACATATTTCTGGCGAGGTTATCTTGGTGGCTCATGATTTGGCACCATCTGATACGGCATCCCTTGATAAAGCGGTAGTAAAAGGTATCGTTACGGCAGCAGGTGGCCCTACATCTCATGCGGCTATTATGGCTCGCACCTTAGAGATTCCTGCAGTTATGGGCGTTGGTGATATTGAAAGCTTTGCAGATGGCGATAAGGCAGTCGTTCTTGGTACGGATGGTATCGTGGAAATCAATCCATCTGATGCGGATTGGACGGAGTATACAAATCAAGCGTTGGCGTTCCAAGAAGAGTTAAAACGGTTACGCGAATCCGCTAATCTTGAAGCTACTACCATTGATGGTCATCATGTAGAGCTATTTGGCAACATTGGTAAGGCGAAGGATGCTAAACATGCGCTCACTATGGGCGCACAAGGTATTGGTTTGTACCGTACAGAATTCCTTTACATGGAAAATGACGAATTGCCTGCAGAAGAAATACAATTCGAAGAGTATAAAAAGGTAGCCCAAGATATGAAGGGGCAGCCTGTTATTATCCGTACCATGGACATCGGTGGAGACAAGGAATTGAAATGCCTTGATTTACCAAGTGAAATGAACCCATTCCTAGGGTACCGCGCTATTCGTATATCCTTAAATCGTCCAGATATCTTTAAGGTACAATTGCGTGCCTTATTACGAGCTAGTGCGTTTGGTGATATTCACATCATGTATCCTATGATTGCTTCCGTTGAGGAAGTGAAGCAAGCGAATGCTATGCTTGATGAATGTAAAGAGGAGCTGGCGGCTGAGGGTAAGGATTTTAACAAGGATATCAAGGTTGGCATCATGATCGAAGTACCAGCGGCAGCTGTTATATCTCCAATTCTTGCTAAATATGTAGACTTCTTTAGTATCGGTACGAATGATCTTTGCCAATACACATTGGCAGTAGACCGTATGAACGAAGCAATTGGTAGCTTGTATCAACCATTGCATCCAGGTGTGTTACGTCTTATTAAGCACGTCATTGATGCTAGTCATGAACAAGGTAAATTTACAGGCATGTGTGGTGAGCTTGCTAGCGACCCTGTGGCGACCATGATTCTGTTGGGCCTTGGCCTCGACGAATTCTCCATGACGGCTTCTTCGATTCCTCTTATTAAAAATATTTTGCGTTCTGTTTCCAAAACAGAATGTGAAGAGGTAGCAAATAAAGCACTTACTATGGACACAGCAGAAGAAATTACAGAATACGCTAAATCTGTATTAGCTGAAAAAGGTTTATTATAATTTTACTTTTGTTAAATAGGATTATTACATAGCAAATAGGATGTAATATACTTGAATTGAAATGCTTGATATTGATACAATATATCTATTAGAACGTATGGATAGGCACCGCCTATCGAGATAGAAAGAGGTTATCATGAAAGAATTAACAGTAGAAATTACTAACGAATCCGGTTTACATGCTCGTCCTGCTACAGCTTTCACACAATTGGCTGCTAAGTTCGCTTCCAAAGTGACTATCGCTGCTAATGGCAAAACAGCAGATGCTAAATCCATTTTAACTGTATTGACCTTGGGTGCTACAAAAGGCACATCCGTTACCTTGACGGCTGACGGTGCTGACGAAGACGAGGCACTCGCTGCATTGAGCGAATTCTTAACAACTAACCACGATTAATATGAGGGTAATAAAAAGGACCCTACATTTTGAACTGCACCTCCAAAAATTATGTCCAATTTTTTGGGTGCAATTCATTTGTAGAGTCCTTTTTTATTTACCCATATTTGCAAAGCGCTCTACAGCTTTTGTAAAGTCGCTAATGGTTTTTTCCACGTCACCATGTTCGATACCATCTCGTACGCAGTGGTTGATATGTCCTTCAAGAATTACTTGTCCTACTTTATGTAGTGCAGATTTAGCTGCATTAATTTGGCTCAACACATCTTCGCAGGGAATGTCTTCTTCAATCATTCGATCAATAGCTTGCACTTGACCTAAGATTTTACGCAATCGACGATGCAGATTTTCTGAATCCATACACTGTTTCATAATACTCCTCCAATGGGCATGTTTTTATCATCTTTACTATTATACTCCATGTAAAGTTTATAATACAACTTAATAAGTATAACTAATATGCATTAATCGGTATATATAGATATAGGGTATCATGCCATTATTAAGATATATTAAATATATTTGTAGTATGAGTGGACGTAAAAACTAGTGTTTTACATATCTTCTTATTGATTGATGTGATACAATACATTTAATATACTTTATATTTGTATATGTATATAAGGTATTGTATAGATAGCTAGATTATAAACCTATAGTTACATGTGTTTATATTACAGACCTTTAAGAAATAGGTGAAAGAAATGAAAGTATTTCGCTACCTTCGAAATCTAGTTGTGTTCGTGGTGGTCATGATTTTGGCTATGTTTATATATGACGGATACCATAGCTTTCAAGGGACAAATCGTGAGAGTAAAGCTCATACAATTGTTGAAAAACAAATAGAACAAAGTGAAGACACGCTCAGTCGTACGGATCGAATTATACGACTGTTTACATTTAGAGATAAAGTACAGATAGCTCTTAATCAACGTGTTTCAAAAGAACATTGGGTGAAAGGGGATGTTATTCCTGAGTATACAAAAAATGCACTAATCGCTATTGAAGATAAGCGGTATTATAAACATGGAGCTATTGATGTACTCGGTATTATTCGCGCCTTGTACACAAACACTATAGCAGGTGAAACCTTGGAAGGCGGTAGTACTATTACACAACAACTTGTAAAAAATCTGTTCCTTTCCTCGAAGCGTATCATGAGTCGTAAGGTGGAAGAGGCTATCCTCGCTAGTGAAATGGAACATTACTACTCTAAGGAAGAAATCCTTACCATGTACTTGAATACCGTATATTATGGTCATAATTATTACGGTATCTACGAAGCTGCTCACGGCTACTTTGGAACAAGCCCTAGTCGATTGACATTAGGACAAAGTGCTATGCTTGCTGCATTACCCAATGCACCGTCCTATTTAGATCCTTATACGAACTATGAAGGTGCTAAAGCACG
>OLOY01000926.1_pt1 | contig 14873 bp, 15 predicted proteins | sample 1672771 | NCBI WGS metagenome assembly OLOY01 (sample SAMEA3136722, study PRJEB25190) | human gut metagenome
AATCTATATACATAGTAAAAAATTAAATATATAATAATAGAAAATAAAACTGGATGCAAAATGTTTTTTGATTTTTTTTCATTGTTAAGGCAAAGGGGAATAAAATTATGAATCATACAATTATTATGAGTAAATATCAGGGACTTGGAAATGATTATCTGATCCTGGATCCAAAGAAAAATAAAGTAGAGCTTCAGGGGAAAAAAGTGGCACTTCTCTGCCAGAGAGGTTTCGGACTTGGCGCAGATGGTGTGTTGTATGGACCGGTGGAGATGGAAGGAAAGCTGGGTGTCCGCATTTATAATGCAGATGGAAGTGAATCTGCGATCAGTGGTAACGGAGTCCGCATTTTTGCCAAATATCTGATGGATCAGGGATATGTGACGGAGAAAAAATTTGATATCGAAACTCTGTCAGGAACCATTCATGTTGAATGTCTGAATGGCCGTGCCACGGAATTCAGGGTGAATATGGGAAAGGCTTCCTTTGTTTCCAGGGAAATTCCTGTAACAGGGGAAATGCGGGAAGTGATTAATGAATCCTTTATTTTTAATAAGAAGGAATATAAGGCTACCTGCCTGACGGTAGGAAATCCCCATTGTATTATTTTTACAGATCAGGTCAGTAAAGAGCAGGTAAAGAACCTGGGACCTTATGTAGAAAATGCAGATGAATTTCCGGAGAGAATGAATCTGCAGATCTGCCATCAGATTGATAAAGGAAATCTGGATATTGAGATCTGGGAGAGGGGCTCCGGATATACCAAGGCATCCGGTACCGGAAGCTGCGCGGCGGCAATGGCAGCCTATAAGCTGGGACTGGTAGAATCCAGGATTAATGTAAACCAGCCTGGCGGTATGATACAGATCGACATTGCAGAGGATGAGACCATCTATATGACAGGAACTGTAGGGTACATTGCAGATGTCAGTGTGGCAGAAAGCTTTTTCTCATAAGGATTGATATTTTCCATACAGATTTCATTTGTATTTTTTTCAATGGTATGCTATTATCTTTGGAGAGTTACCACCAGAGAGTGAGTAAATTGAAATAAAATAAGAAAGTGGGTGAAGCTGTGGTTGAATTAGATCAGTTCAAGAGTATTCTTGCAACATACACAGAACCATTAGTGGAAGTGAGGGATTCACTTTGACCTGGCTAATAAGGAGCAGAAGGTCGAAGAATTAGAGCGCGAGATGGAAGCGCCGGATTTCTGGGATGATGCAGAAGTTTCCCAGAAGAAGATGAAAGAATTAAAAGACATGAAGGATGACATGGAGACCTATCAGAGTCTGGTGACACAGATGGAGGATATGGAAACCATGATTGAAATGGGTTATGAGGAGAACGATCCGGAATTGATTCCTGAGATCCAGGAAATGCTGGATGAATTTCAGAGGAACTTTGACAGTATCAGGATCAAGACGCTTCTTTCCGGAGAGTATGACAGTGAGAATGCCATTATCAAGCTGAATGCCGGAGCCGGTGGTACAGAAGCCTGTGACTGGTGCAGTATGCTTTACCGCATGTATTGCCGCTGGGCAGATAAGAAGGGATTTTCCATGGAGGTACTGGATTATCTGGACGGAGATGAGGCTGGTATCAAGTCAGTAACCTTCCAGGTGAACGGAGCCAATGCCTATGGATATCTGAAATCTGAGAAGGGTGTACATCGTCTGGTACGTATTTCTCCTTTTAATGCTGCAGGTAAGCGTCAGACTTCTTTTGTATCCTGTGATGTTATGCCGGATATTGAGAAGGATCTGGATGTGGAGATCAATGATGAGGATATTCGTATTGATACCTACCGAAGCAGTGGTGCCGGCGGTCAGCATATCAACAAAACGTCTTCTGCTATCCGTATTACACATTTCCCTACAGGGATTGTGGTACAGTGTCAGAATGAACGTTCCCAGCATATGAATAAAGACAAAGCCATGCAGATGCTGAAAGCCAAACTGTATCTTCTCAAACAGCAGGAAGCGGAAGCAAAGCTTTCCGGTATCCGTGGAGAAGTGACAGATATCGGTTGGGGCAACCAGATCCGTTCTTACGTTATGCAGCCATATACTATGGTCAAGGATCATCGTACCAACGAGGAGACCGGAAATGTGGATGCAGTGCTGGATGGGGGCATTGATCTTTTCATCAATGCATACCTGAAATGGATCGCACTGAAGAAATAAGCGCATTTAGAGATTGAGTGTCTGAAGCTGCTGTCAATGTGTCTGTTGCGGCAGCTTCTTTTATTTATAAAATGATTGCAGATTTAAGTTGTGTATGGTAACATATCCAGTGTATAAAAACAAATGTCTTTAAGAAACAGACAGGAGAGAGATATGTCAAAAACTCCAGCAGAAAAAAAGAAATATTATGTAGTGAGGGAGCGGGCAGTGCCTGAAGTCCTTCTGAAAGTAGTAGAGGCTAAAAAGCTTCTGGATTCCGGTAAAGTCAGCACAGTTCAGGACGCAGCAGAGCAGACCGATATCAGCAGGAGCTCCTTTTACAAATATAAGGATGATATATTCCCTTTCCACGAGGAAACCAAGGGAAAAACCATCACATTTATCATCCAGATGGATGATGAGCCCGGACTTTTGTCCGTTGTCCTGCAGACAATTGCCCGGTTTCATGGAAATATCCTTACCATTCATCAGAGTATTCCCATTAATGGAGTGGCAACACTTACGTTGAGTGTGGATATTCTTCCAGGCGAGGGAGATGCAGAGGGAATGGTGGATACCATTGAGCATAGTGAGGGAATTCACTATCTGAAAATATTAGGCAGGGAGTAAAAAAATGATCAATGTAGCAGTTTTGGGATACGGCACAGTAGGCAGCGGTGTGGTAGAGGTTATCAATACAAACCACGAGAGTATTAACAAACGTGCCGGACAGGAAATCAATGTTAAATATGTTCTTGATCTGAGGGAATTTCCGGGAGACCCGGTGGAGAAAATCCTGGTTCACGATTACGAACAAATTGTTAATGATCCGGAAGTGGATATTGTTGTGGAAGTAATGGGAGGCGTGGAGCCTGCGTATACTTTTGTCAAAAAAGCACTTCTGGCAGGGAAAAATGTCTGCACCTCCAATAAGGCACTGGTTGCAGACAAGGGACGGGAGCTGATGGAGATTGCCAGAGAGAAGAGCATTAACTTCTTATTTGAGGCAAGCTGCGGCGGCGGTATTCCGATTATCCGTGTGATCAATTCTTCTCTTACAGGAGATGAGATCGATGAGGTAACAGGTATCCTTAATGGTACTACAAATTATATGCTTTATAAAATGAGTACAGAGGGATGCGAGTTTGATACTGTTTTAAAGGAAGCACAGCAGAAGGGCTACGCGGAGGCAGATCCTACAGCAGATGTGGAGGGCTATGATGCATGCCGCAAAATAGCAATCCTGTCTTCTCTGGCATACAGTGAATATTTTGATTATAAGGATATTTACACAGAGGGCATCACCAAAATTACACCTGAGGATATGGAGTATGCTGCAAAGCTGGGCAGAACCATTAAGCTTCTGGGTACAAGCCGCAGAAATGAGGATGATACCTGCTATGCAATGGTAGCTCCTTTCCTGATTGGCAGGGACAGTCCTCTTTACAGTGTGAATGATGTATTTAATGCAGTCTTTGTACATGGAAATATGCTGGGAGATGCAATGTTCTATGGAAGTGGTGCAGGCAAGCTTCCTACTGCAAGTGCAGTAGTGGGAGATATTGTGGATGCAGCCAAGCATCTCCATACGAATATTTTTACCAATTGGAACAGTACTCCTGCAAAGCTGAGACCACTGGATCAGGTATCCGGAAGATTTTTTGTAAGAGTCAAAAGAGAGGCTGCAGAGGAAGCAAAGGAATTATTTGAAAATGCAGAGATGATCTGTCTGGATCAGCTGCCGGAGGAATGTGCTTTTATTACAACGGACATGACACAGGGAGAGTTCTGCGCGAAGGCTGAAAAGCTGGGGGATAAAGTCCTTGCAAAAATCAGAGTGAAAGACTGATATAGGGATAATGGAGGAAGTAAGAAACAATGTTGATTGTCAAGAAATTTGGCGGAACTTCTGTTGCAAATAAAGAACGTATTTTCAATGTGGCTGACCGCTGCGTGGAAGAGTACAGGAAGGGAAACGATGTAGTTGTAGTTCTGTCTGCTATGGGAAAATATACAGATGAACTGATCACTATGGCAAAGGATGTAAATGACAAACCTCCTAAAAGAGAAATGGATATGCTCCTTACCATCGGAGAGCAGATGTCTGTGGCATTGATGGCTATGGCACTGGAAAAACTGGGAATTCCCGCTGTATCCCTGAATGCTTTTCAGGTTTCTATGCATACTACCAGTACCCATGGGAATGCAAGACTGAAAAGAATTGATACAGAACGTATTAAAAGAGAACTGGAAAACAGAAAAATTGTAGTTGTCACCGGTTTTCAGGGAGTTAATAAATATGATGATTATACTACTCTGGGAAGAGGTGGTTCCGATACAACAGCAGTAGCCCTGGCAGCAGCACTCCATGCAGATGCCTGCGAGATCTATACGGATGTGGATGGTGTATACACTGCAGACCCGCGTAAGGTTCCCAAGGCGAGAAAGCTTAAGGAGATCACCTATGATGAGATGCTGGATCTGGCAACTCTGGGTGCAGGGGTACTTCATAACCGTTCTGTGGAAATGGCCAAAAAATACGGAGTGCCGCTGGTTGTGCGCTCCAGCCTGAATAACAGCGAGGGAACTGTAGTAAAGGAGGAAGTTACAGTGGAAAGAATGTTGATCAGCGGTGTGGCGCTGGATACAGATGCAGTGCGGATCGCAGTAATCGGATTGAAAGACACCCCCGGTGTTGCTTTTAAATTATTTGACACACTTGCAAAAAAGAATATCAATGTAGATGTGATTCTGCAGTCTATCGGACGTGCGGGCACCAAGGACATCTCCTTTACAGTCAATGAGAATGACCTGGATGATGCAATGGCAGTGCTGGAAGCAAATCAGGCACGTTTGGGATATGCGGAGCTCCATGCGGAGAGAAATATCGCCAAGCTTTCTATCGTAGGAGCGGGGATGATGAGTAATCCCGGTGTTGCCGCAAAAATGTTTGAAAGCCTTTATAATGAGGGCGTGAATATTAATATGATCTCCACCTCTGAGATCCGTGTAACTGTGCTGATCAGTGAGAAGGATGGAGTACGTGCCATGAATGCTGTACATGATGCATTTAATCTGGCAGACTGACAGAACTGAATCAGGCAAATAGCGAAGCGGATGATTTTATCCGCTGATGATAAGAATCCTGCAAAACCTGCGGCGTTATAAAGATTATGACATCGCAGGTTAGTTATTGAAGAGGAGTTTTTCATGACACCAACAAAAGAATTAAAGAAACGTGCCCGGGAGGCATTGGCGGAAAAGATGGGAACCGTGATCCTGGCATTTGTTGTATTGATCATTTTAAGTTTTGGAAGCGGATGGATTTCCAGCGCATTATTTCCGGAAAATTCTAAGCTGAATGTAGCTTTGGGATATGTATTCAGTTTTATTATCAGTATTCTGATCAATGTGATTTCGGCAGGAATGATCTATATGTACTTGAACATTGCCAGAAACAAAGAGTATTCACTGAATGATCTGTTTTATTTCTTTAAGAAATATCCGGACAGAGTGATCACAGCAACCTTTGTGCTGGCATTTATCAATGTGCTGACCATGCTTCCGTATACGATTTATGAATATTCACTTCCTACAGATATCCCAGATATGAATCTGCTGATGGAGATGGCTGCGAAAAGTGGGATGCTGATGATTATCGGAACTGTTGTTTATGAGATCATTACGATTCCGCTGGAAATGACCTATTATATTCTGGCCGATAATCCTCAGACAAAGGGGATGGATGCACTGAAGGAAAGCATAGAGATGATGAGAGGGAATTTCTGGAGATACCTTCTGCTGAAGCTTAGCTTTGTTCCACTTATGCTTCTTTCTGTTTTTACATTTTATATTGCACTTTTATGGATCCTGCCTTATATGACTATGACAGAGACCATGTTCTACCGTGATCTGAAAGGGGAACTGAAGAGATCGGGAGAAACTGAGTCTTCGACTTATGGTTATCAGCCGGAACCATACTTTAAATCCGTGGATACAGAGGCAGATGCAGTTGTAAATTCAGAGGCAGACCAGGACAACAGAGCTGAGAAGGCAGACTTATGGAATATACAGCCGGATCCTGAATCTCAGGAAAGTGCGGATAACGAAAGCACAGAACAGCCACAGGCAGCAGAGAAAATTCAGGAGGAAAAGAAACCTCAGGAAGAACAACCGGAGGAAGAAGACAACGAGCCAAAACCCTGGGATGAATACTTTAACCAAATCAAGTAAGCATTATACAGTAAACCGATAAGAGGAGAATAGAAGAAACTATATGGATATTATTCAGGTAATTACACAGGAATTAAAAGTAGAAAAATGGCAGGTGGAAGCTGCAGTTAAGCTGATTGACGAGGGCAATACGATCCCCTTTATTTCACGATACAGAAAAGAGGCCACAGGTTCTCTGAATGATGAGCAGCTCCGTACTCTTTATGAGAGGCTGTCTTATCTGAGAAATCTGGAGGATAAGAAGAATCAGGTATTAAAGAGCATTGAGGATCAGGGCAAACTGACTGCTGAGCTGAAGAAACAGATTTTGGATGCCCAGACTCTGGTAGTGGTAGAGGATCTTTACCGTCCATACCGTCCGAAACGCCGCACCCGTGCTACCATTGCAAAAGAGAAGGGACTGGAGCCTCTGGCTGATATTATCCTGCAGCAGATGACAGACAAGACAGTGGAAGAGGAAGCAGAAGCCTATGTTTCTGAAGAAAAGGGCGTTAAGAATGTAAAAGAGGCTTTAAACGGCGCAAAAGATATTATTGCAGAGCGTATTTCCGATGAGGCAGATTACCGTATTTATATCCGTAATCTCACAGCGAAAAACGGAAGCATTTCCTCCACAGCCAAGGATCCGGAAGCGCAATCTGTATATGAAATGTATTATGATTTCGAAGAGCCGGTGAAAAAGCTTGCAGGTCACAGAATTCTGGCATTAAACAGAGGGGAAAAAGAAAAATTTATCACTGTAAAAGTGAATGCACCGGAGGAGGATATTCTCCGCTATCTGAACAAAAGAGTGATCACCGGTGACAATCCTAATACTACCCCAATTCTGAAGGAAGTGACAGAGGACAGTTATAAACGTCTTATTGGTCCGGCAATTGAGAGAGAAATCCGCAGTGATCTTACAGATAAGGCAGAGGATGGTGCTATCCATGTATTTGGCAAAAATCTGGAGCAGCTTCTCATGCAGCCTCCAATTGCAGGGAAAGTTGTGCTGGGCTGGGATCCTGCATTCCGTACAGGCTGCAAGCTGGCTGTTGTAGATGCAACCGGAAAGGTTCTGGATACTACAGTGGTATATCCTACAGCGCCTACCACAGAGAAGAAAATCCGCGCTGCCAAAGATACGGTAGAGAAAATGATCGATAAATATGGGGTTTCCCTGATTTCTGTAGGTAATGGAACTGCCTGCCGTGAATCTGAGCAGGTGATCGTAGATATGCTCAAGGAGATTCCGGAGAAGAAGGTACAGTATGTGATCACCAACGAGGCAGGTGCTTCTGTATATTCTGCAAGTAAGCTTGCCACAGAGGAATTCCCTAACTTTGATGTGGGACAGAGAAGTGCAGCTTCCATTGCCAGACGAGTACAGGATCCGCTGGCTGAGCTGGTAAAGATCGACCCAAAATCCATTGGTGTAGGACAGTATCAGCATGATATGAACCAGAAAAAGCTGGATGAGGCTTTGAGCGGTGTGGTAGAAGACAGCGTAAATAAGGTTGGAGTTGATTTGAATACAGCGTCTGCTTCCCTGCTGGAGTATATTTCCGGTATCAGTAAGGTGATCGCGAAGAATATTGTAGCTTACAGAGAGGAAAATGGACAGTTTACAGACCGAAAAGAGCTTCTCAAGGTTGCTAAATTAGGACCAAAGGCATATGAACAGTGTGCCGGTTTCATGCGTATTTCAGGAGGAAAGAATCCGCTGGATGCTACCAGCGTACATCCTGAGAGCTATGCGGCTGCAGGTGCACTTCTGGATAAGCTGGGCTACAAGACAAAGGATGTTGCAGCAGGAAATCTGCTGGGGCTTTCACTTCTGGTAAGGGATTATAAGAAGATGGCCAAAGAACTTGGAATCGGTGAGATCACCCTCAGGGATATTGTGAAGGAGCTGGAGAAGCCGGCCCGTGACCCTCGTGAGGATATGCCTAAGCCAATTCTCCGCTCTGATGTGCTGGAAATGAAAGACCTGAAGGAAGGAATGATTCTGAAGGGAACCGTCCGTAATGTTATTGATTTCGGTGCTTTCGTAGATATCGGCGTACATCAGGACGGTCTGGTACATATCTCCCAGATGACAGAGAGATTCATCAAGCACCCACTGGAAGCAGTGAGCGTGGGAGATGTTGTGGATGTAAAGGTAATTGGCGTGGACCTGAAGAAGAAACGTATCAGCCTGTCTATGAAGGGGCTGAATAAATAAAAGCTTTGCTGTCTGTGTATCTGTTATTCTGCCTTTTCACGGTGTGAGGTAAGGTGTTCTTCCAGGCAGCGGGCAGCAATACTCTGGGGACGTTTTACATTGCGGATCAGACAGATCTTTCGTTCGGGCAGAGCTTCCAGAAGTGGAATCTGCACAACTTTTCCCATGGCAATATGTTCGGCAGCCAGAGCCTCCGGAAAAAAGCCAATGCCCAGGTTGTGCTGGATCAGGGGGAATACCTGATCCGTGGTGGCAACCTCCATATCCGGTGAAAAAGGCAGATTGTGACGCATAAAAAACTGAGTATAGAGCTCATGAGTGCTGGTACCGGGACCGATTCCCACCAGAGGGATATCCTGGAGATCTGCCAGGTGATGAGGAGTGGAGGCTATATCTGCAAATTCCGGTCCTCCCAGCAGAACCTCGCGGAAAGAAAAAAGGGGGATTCTCTGCAGTGGCTTTTTCAATGCGATAGGTGTGGTGATCACTGCAAAATCCACCAGACCATTTTCCAAAGCCTGTATTGCCTGTGGTGTGGAGTGGTTGGAGATGCGCAGCTTTACATGGGGATACTGGTGATGAAAGGATTCCAGTTCTGTCAGCAGGATCAGGCGGAGGGCAGTTTCGCTGGCTCCGATATTTACCAGACCGCTTTCCAGACCCTTTTCTTTCAGAAGTTCATTTTCTCCGGCCACAAGCTGCTCCATGGCGATGGACACATGGTTATGAAGGCGTTCTCCTTCTACTGTAAGCTGGACACCTCTGTTGGAGCGGATGAACAGTTTGCAGCCCAGCTCATTTTCCAGAATGTTCATACAGCGGGTAATATTGGGCTGATTATTTCCCATTACCTCCGCAGCCTTGGAAAAGCTTTTATACTGAGCAACATAGTAAAAAATACGATAATAATCAAGGATCATGCGTGATAAACTCCTTCTTAAATATATAAATTTGTGATAACTGATATAGAAATTTTATGTTGGTATTCAGATGTGGTAACAAGTATAATACCACGTGGACAAAAAAGCAACAAAAAAGTATAAGATCAGGAGATTATGAAATATGAAAGAGACAAACAAAATGATCAGGATCAATGATGTGGAAGAAGCAAAGAAGCTGGTAAGTGCGGCAGTGAAATGTCCCTTTGATATTGATATTGTAGCAAAAGGAAAGTTTTTTATTGATGCCAAGTCTATCCTGGGCGTGTTAAGTCTGGGCGTGGAAGAGCCTCTGGAACTGAAATACGACGGTTTTGACGAGAATTTTGAGGCAGTTGTCCTGAGCCTGCAGAGCTGACGGAAACTGTTTGGACAGGAGGGATTATGACAGGAATAACAGTAGCACAGCCAATCTGGGTGTATCTGATCGCTGTTAATATCTGTACGTTTTTGGTCTATGGTATAGATAAGCAGAGGGCGAGATCGGGCAGATGGCGCATTCCTGAATCCCGGCTGCTGCTTCTGGCAGCAGTAGGAGGTTCCCTGGGAGCCTGGATGGGAATGTATATTTTTCACCACAAAACAAGAAAAGCAAAATTTTATCTGGGTATCCCCCTGATACTGGTTATCCAATGTGCATTAACATTTATATTGGAGAGATAGAGAGTGAATCCCCCGCCGGGCTGGCGGGGATTTTCTCTCTTCAGGTTATTTCAGTACAGGTTCCCGAACAGAAATAAATTCTTGTTACATAGTATGGTCCGTGTTATGCTATCATATTGGAATCAAAAGTTTGCTGATTTTGAAGAACAGGAAAGGGGAGTAGATCGTTTGGAACAGGAAGTGCAGCAGGCAGTTAATACATTAGATAATTACAGACAATATTTTACGGATTATATGCCTGAGCTTACGAAATTTGGACTGAAGGTTGTAGCTGCGATCCTAATTTTTATAGGAGGCAGGAAAGTGATCCAATGGATCATCTATCTGATCAAGGCCTCTATGGAAAAGGCCTCTGTAGACAAAGGAGTTGTGCAGTTTATCGGCTCTCTGCTGAGGGTTTGCCTCTATATTCTGTTGGTATTTACCATTGCTACGCATTTTGGAGTGAAAGAGTCCTCAGTGGCGGCCCTTCTGGGTACTGCCGGTGTAACTGTAGGTCTGGCTTTGCAGGGTGGACTGGCAAATATTGCAGGCGGTATCCTTCTTCTTACGTTTAAGCCATTTCAGATAGGAGATTATATTATCATTGCCCAGCAGAATGGATGTGAGGGTACCGTATATAAAATTGAAATCTGCTATACTACTCTGATTTCTATTGATAATAAGCATATTGTGATCCCAAATGGAACCCTGTCAAGCAGTATTATTACCAATGTGACTGCCAGGGATCTGCGAAAGCTGGAGATTAAGGTTGGAATTTCCTATGATGCAGATATCCATAAAGCAAAAGAGCTTCTGGAGGATATTCTCCACAATGATGAAGATACTAAGGATGACAAGGGAATGGTGGTATTTGTGGATGAGCTGGGAGAAAGTGCTGTGATCATGGGATTACGGGTGTGGGTGGCCACAGATAAATACTGGCCGGCAAAATGGCGCCTGAATGAGCTGATTAAGGAATCCTTTGACGCAAATGGTATTGAGATTCCCTATAATCAGCTGCAGATTCATGTTAAAAAACAGAAAACAGAAGCATAAGATGATGGATAATCATTAACAACGGTTTCTTTTATTTACAAAGTAGTTCAGGATGCCTCCGCCTATTATAATTACCAATGCCACTGCAACCACTCTCTTGGCTGCTTCCTGGGGCATCTGGCTTTTGGAGCCGATGGAGGCAGAGTAGAAGGTAAGAGTATACTGGATTTCCCTGGGAGCACCCATAGCTACAGTGTCTGCGATCACCGGCATTTCCTCATCTACAGCCAGGATCGGTATTTCAAAAACAGAATTTCCGCCGTCCTCATTGACAGGCAGATATTTTTTACCGTCTACGATCATATAATCATAATTAGAGCTGCTCCACTGGATTCTGGCGGTGGCAGCTTTATTTTTTACAGTAATAAGAGTAGGGGAGGTGACGCTGGCCTTGCCGCTGCCGCCCTCCAGCTCCACTTCTATAGAATATTCACCATCATCCTTGTCGAATTCTATTCCCTTTGCTTCGGAAGCGCCAAAGCAAAGGCTCGATGAGATCAGAACATAAAAAAATATGGAAGCCATACACAATATGGAACAGAATTTATGGGATTTCTTGATCATTTTTTAACTCCTCTTTTCTTTGTATTTCAGATTTTCAGATTCCGGATGGTAAGAACATTGCCGGAAGCCGTGATGCTTTCTACTATAACATACCTGAATGGTTATGTAAATGTTACTGTGAACGGAGTGAACAGCAATATATTTGAAAATATATTGAGAAAAACGGATGCCTTATTGAAAAAAAACGGCTGCTTTAGTATAATAGAGGATACGTGCGAATATGAAAACTGAAAACACAGGAGGAAAAGATAGATGAGAGGAATTTTATATGGTGTAGGAGTTGGCCCTGGAGATCCGGAGCTTATGACATTGAAGGCAGTCCGTATGATCAGGGAAAATGAGGTGATCGCAGTTCCGGGTGCAGATGTGAAGGAAACAGTGGCATACAAGATCGCAGTCCAGGCAGTACCGGAGCTTGCAGACAAGGAACTTCTGCCCATTTATATGCCAATGACTCATGACAGACAGGAGCTTGAAATCAATCATGAGAAGGGAGCCAAAGCTCTGGAGGCTGTTCTGGATACAGGAAAGAATGTGGTATTTCTGACTCTTGGGGATCCTACCATTTATTCCACATTTACTTATGTACAGAAGAGAGTAGAAGCTGATGGCTATGAGACCGGACTTGTGAGCGGCATTACTTCTTTCTGTGCCACAGCAGCCAGACTGAATATTCCTCTCACAGAGTGGAATCAGCCATTACATGTACAGCCGGCAGTACACCGTCTGGATAGTGAGCTGGATCAGCCGGGTACCTATGTGCTGATGAAATCAGGTAAAAAGATGAATCAGGTAAAGGAAATTCTGGCAAAAAGCGGACGCAATATCCGTATGGTGGAGAACTGTGGAATGCCGGATGAGCATATTTACAACAGTGTAGAAGAAATTCCGGATGATGCAGGCTATTATTCTCTGATCATTGCAAAGGAACAGGATGGAGGATTATGATCGAAACCAGAGATCTGACAAAAACCTTTGACAATTTTACAGCCGTGGATTCTTTGAACCTGAAAATTGAAAAAGGGGAGTTTTTTGGTCTTCTCGGGCCGAACGGAGCAGGCAAGACAACGACCATCAGTCTGCTGTCAACCCTTCTTCTTCCGACAAAGGGAGAAATCCTTATAGACGGTCAGCAGCTTACAAGACAACGTCCTGATCTGAAGAGAAAGATCAGTGTGATCACCCAGGAATATTCCATGCGTCAGGATATGAATATGGATGAGATCATGGAATACCAGGGACGGCTCTATTTTATGCCGCGAAAGCAGATAAAAGAAAGAACAGAAGAACTTCTGGAGTTCTGCGATCTTCTGAGGTTCCGCAAACGTACAGTCCGTAAGCTTTCCGGTGGAATGAAGCGTAAGCTGATGGTCTGCCGGGCATTACTGACAGATCCGGAGATCTTGCTTCTGGATGAACCCACAGCAGGTATGGATGCTCTTTCCAGAAGACAGATGTGGAATCTTCTGCGTAAGCTTAATGAGAAAAACCTGACGATCCTTCTGACCACTCACTATATGGAAGAAGCTCAGAACCTCTGTAATCGTGTGGCATTGATGGATCATGGAAAGCTGGAGGAGGTAAGTACTCCACAAGCGTTGATCGAAAGTCTTGGCTCTTATGCAGTAGATGAGATGACAGCAGATGGAACACAGAATCACTATTTCCATACACGACAGGATGCTATCCGGTATTTGGAGGGACTTACAGGGCAGGCCTCTCTTCGTGAGACCACATTGGAAGACGTCTTTGTAGAAAGAGCCGGGAAGCATTTGAATACAAAATAACCGGAGAGAAAGAACATGGGAATTATAACAATATTATGGGAGAAGTGGGTAGAATTCCGCCGGGATTTCTATAAGATCACACTGGCGGCAATGATCGCACCGTTAATGTATCTGATCGTATTCGGAATGGGAATCCAGACCACTTCTCATGGACAGCCATACCTGAACTTTCTGATTCCGGGTGTGGTATCTCTGACAACTATGAATGGAAGCTTTAATGCCATTGCGCAGAACCTGAATGTACAGAGACTGTATGAGAAGGCTTTTGATCAGGTGATGATCTCCCCCACACCCTTATGGCAGTTTATCGCCGGACAGATTATCGGGGGAAGCCTTCGTGGTCTGTATGCAGGCGGAATCATTCTGCTTCTTACAGCACCTATTGAGACCGGACTGATCTTCAACGGATGGTCCTTTCTGGTGATGTTCCTGAACGGAGCAGTATTCTCAGCTGTCGGTGTGGTGGTATCCTTTCTGGCAAAAAACCACGCAGATGTGCCGAGATTTTCCAACTATATCATTATGCCTATGGCATATTTGTGTAACACCTTTTTCTCAACAGAGAAACTTCCGGGATTTGTAGGAAAGTTTGTAGCAGCACTTCCCTTATCCCAGACCAGCCATCTGATGAGAAGTATTTCGTCAGGTGAGGCAGTGAATTACACTGGTATTGGGATTCTGCTCCTTTATCTGCTGGTGTTTACTGTAGCAGCATCATGGTTTATTTATAAGAAGAAAAATTTGTGACTGAAATCTTCTGTTAATAATGCAGATAATGCATCTAAAGCAATATCCAGCTCCTGCGTTGTATTCTCAGGTCCGAAAGAAAACCGGAGAGTACCTTCCGGGTATGTTCCAAGGGTTTTGTGCGCATTGGGGGCGCAGTGAAGTCCGACTCTTGTCATGATCCCATAAGTATCATCAAGCTTAAAAGCAGCCTGAGCCATATCCATTTGAAGAGTCTGGACAGAGACAACAGCACAGCGGTTCCGGGTATTGCGTTTGCCGATAATGCGCAGGAATTTTTCATCAGGATCAAGATTCTGGATGCCGTCAATAAAGTACTGCGTCAGCATCAGTTCGTGTTTATAAATATCTTCAACAGATAGTTCCTCAAGGTCACTAAGCGCAGCATGAAGTCCGAGGATTCCGGGAATATTTGGAGTTCCGGGTTCAAAACGGTCAGGAAGAAAGGCCGGTACTTCCTCTGAGTGAGAGGCACTGCCAGTTCCTCCGCTGATAAGAGGCTCGATCTGCGCTGCCAGTTCATAGCGGATCAGAA
>OLOY01000931.1_pt1 | contig 14841 bp, 10 predicted proteins | sample 1672771 | NCBI WGS metagenome assembly OLOY01 (sample SAMEA3136722, study PRJEB25190) | human gut metagenome
GGGTTGAATCTGGACGAACATGGGCAAATGGACCAACGGTAACACCTTCTTCAACGACTGAGTGCTCAATCATTGACTTAGTGATAACAGTTTTAGCACCGATTGTTGAATCAACAATATAAGTCCCATTGGTAAGCACTGATTCTGCACCAATCTTAGTTTTACCTTTAAGCGTTACATTAGCTTCAATGACAACATCTGGATCAATTTCCACATCGACATCGATATAAGTGGCATTTGGATTTTGGAAAGTAACACCATTAACCATGTGAGCTTGGTTGATGCGACGACGCATAACATCTTCTGCCGTAGCCAAGGCAACACGGTCGTTAACCCCGAGACTTTCTTCGAAGTCACGAAGAGTGAAGGCACCTACTTTTTCACCATTCTCACGGAAAATAGAGATGACGTCCGTCAAATAGTATTCCCCTTGAGCATTGTTGGTGTTGATGTTTTTAAGTGCTTCGAAGAGGCGTTTATTATCAAAAACGTAAGTCCCTGTATTGATTTCTTTGACCTGTTGTTCGAATTCGTTGGCATCTTTTTGCTCAACAATCTTAGTCACTTCGCCATTTTCGTTACGGATAATACGACCATAACCAAATGGATTGTCCGCAGTTGCAGTCAAGATAGTGGCAACATTTTTGTGATTAACATGGAAATCAATAAGGTTTTTAAGGCTTTCACCAGTAATCAAAGGCGTGTCACCGGCGATAACAAGCGTTTGCCCTTCCAGTCCAGCCAACTCTTCTTCAGCCATCATTACTGCGTGACCAGTCCCCAACTGCTCAGTTTGCATGGTGAAGGCAGATTGACCATCCAAAACCTCACGAACAAGTTCAGCCTTGTGACCAATAACAGTAACGTTTTTAGCTGGTTCGATAGCTGAAACTGCACGGAAGACGTGCTCAAGCATAGTGATGCCTGAAACCTTGTGCAATACTTTTGGAAGATCTGATTTCATGCGAGTTCCTTTACCCGCAGCAAGGATAATAGCGTAATTACTCATTTTCTTTTTCCTTCTTAATATTTTTTTGTAATGATTTCTTTCGTGACGGTCTTAGCCTTGAGCCCCAAATCTCAGGACCTCAACCTCCCACTGGGATGGCCAACGAAAGAAAGGGGCCTTGGAAACATAGTCTCTCATTTCTTAGAAAAGATGTCCTCATAACTGACGTTTTTTAGGGCCTCTGATTATCTATAATCGCCCTATTATACCATAAATGAAAAAGTTTTGGCAGAATGGACGGTAATGAAAAAAGAGCTTATGCTCTTTTTCTAAGTATAGTTATCCTATAACCATTCTTTGTATTTCTTAATATAGATATGCTTCACAAAGGTAACACTAAGCATATACAAAGTAATGATGATAAACAAGAGAATGAAATAGAGACCGTTTAGATGGCTGAGTTTTAAGAAACCAGCCAATGGACTGTATGGAAGAGAAGTCACAAAGAAAGCAGCAAATAAGGTTGTCACAACAACTGATAGTGCTGGGTGACTTTGAATAAATGGTAGTTTTGGTGAACGTAACATGTGGATAACCATGGTTTGAGACCACATAGATTCGATAAACCAACCTGTTTGGAAAATAATGATAAAGGCTGCTGCTTCTGGTGAACCATGAACATAGCCATGCCCCAAAATCATTGGCACAATGATGAAATAGAGCAAGATATATGTCAAAATATCAAATACGGACGAAATAGGTCCTATCCAAGCCATGAAACGCATGATTGATTTGGCTTCCCAGATATGTGGCTCTTTAAGAAATTCCTTGTCCACATTGTCAAATGGAAGGGCGATACAAGAGATATCATAGACAAGATTTAGGACAATCAAATGCACAGGTGCCATTGGTAGGAATGGTAAGAAAATGCTGGCAAAGAGGAGAGAAAAGATATTCCCGAAATTTGAAGAAACGGTCATCTTGATATATTTGGTCATATTAGCATAGACCTTCCGTCCTTCAACCAAACCTTTTTCCAAGACAATTAGATCCTTATCAAGCAAGATAACATCTGCAGTTTCTTTGGCGATATCAACAGCTGTATCCACAGAAATCCCCACATCTGACACCTTCATGGATGGGGCATCGTTGATACCATCACCCATATAGCCTACCTTATGCCCATTTTCCTTAAGGCTTAGGATAATTCGTGCCTTTTGGTCTGGGGATAACTTAGCAAAAACTGTTGTCGTTTCCACAGCCTTAGCCAAATCTTGATCTGACATGGTATCAAGATCACTTCCAAGTAGAATGTGCGTCACATCTAGACCAACTTTTTCACAGACAGCCTGTGTCACCTTATCATTGTCTCCAGTCAAAATTTTTGTGGTCACACCATATTCCGCCAAAGCCTTGATAGCAGGTGCTGCTGATGGTTTTGGTGGGTCAAGGAAGGCAAGATATCCCGTCAAAATCATATCACTTTCATCTTCGACACTAAAGACATCATTTTCATTAAGCTGTGATTTGTAGCTAACACCGAGAACACGCAAACCTTGTTCATTCAACTGTGCAACTTCCGCAAGGACTTCCTCACGAACATCGTCAGTCAATGGGATAATGTCTCCCTTGTATTCCACATAGTTAGAAACAGAGAGCATTTCTTCAAGGGCACCTTTTGTCACCATGCTAACAAATCCATCAGTGTCTTGAACAATGACACTCATGCGACGACGTTCAAAATCAAAAGGTAGCTCATCAATCTTGTGGAAGGTCTGGTCAAGGTCACGAACGATGTCATGTTTCTTAGCTTCTCTTTCAGTTCGGCTAATAATGGCACGGTCCATAAGATTTTTTAAGCCAGTTTGGAAATAAGAATTAAGATAGGCTCTCCGAAGTACTGATAGGTCAAGGTCACCATGGATATCAAGAGGGTACTCAAGAACGATTTCATCCTGAGTCAGGGTTCCTGTCTTATCCGTACAAAGGATGTCGATAGCCCCTAGGTCTTGAATAGCATTAAGTTTTTTGATGACCACCTTTTCCTTGGCCATAATGATAGAACCCTTGGCAAGACTGGCTGTGATAATCATCGGCAACATTTCTGGGGTCAAACCGACTCCCACACTAAGGGCAAAGACGCCGGCTTCAAGCCAGTCCCCATCTGTTAAACCGTTAATCACAAAAACAACAGGAACCATAACCAACATGAGTCGAATCAAGAGCCAAGAAATGGAATTCATCTCACGTTCAAATGAAGTTGGTTCGTCATAAGTATTGATGGTCTGCTCAATTGCTCCCATCATGGTTTCATCACCAACAACTAAAACCAAGGCTGTTGCACGACCAGAGATAACATTAGTTCCCATGAAAGCAAGGCTCTCACTTTCAAGCAGGCTCTCTAGATTTTGACCATCTGCTTTAGCCAGACAAGCTTTTTCCACAGCATCGCTTTCACCTGTCAAGCCAGACTGTTGAACAAAGAAATCACGAGAATCTAGTAAGACCACATCAGCCGGAATCATATCTCCCGCACTTAGTTTGACCACATCTCCAACCACAATTTCATCAATTGGGATTTCTTGCTCACTACCATCTCGAAGTACTGTTGCTGTATTGACAATCATGCGAGACAAATTACTGGCAGCCTTGTCGCTACGAAGTTCTTGAATAAAACGGATACCACCAGATATCAAAACTAGAGTGACAATGATGATAGAAGTCGTTGGGTCTTCTTCACCCGGTTTAGCAAGCCAGACATTGGTGATAAAGGAAACCAGAGCAATGACTAAAAGAATAACAGTAAAGGGATTGATGATAGATTCATAAATCTTTTTAATGATAGAATCCTCTTGTCCTTTGGTTATGACATTTTCCCCATAAAGGTCACGGTTTTCTTCTACTTGGTCTTCCTTCAAGCCATCCAAATGAGTCTTGTAGCGAGTAAGGGTTGTTTCAAGTGGCTCTTGAAGAGCAGCAATAAGTCTTTCTTTATTTGTTGACATTGGAATCTCCTTATTTAATCAGGAGCCAATCACTTATGGAGTCCCTAAGACACTAATCAGCGATTGACTGGTTAGGTGCGGTTCGGGGTGATCGTCGATTAGTCTCATAGGTTTCTCCTTTCATTTTTTTACATAGTGGGTGGACCTCAGACAAAAGAAAAGAGTCCTACCCATATACAGGTAAGACTCTATAAACTCGAGGTTGATTTTTTAATAGATTCTGTCAAAAAATAGACCGTTCAAGCTTTAGCTCCGCAAGGCGATGAAATGAGCTTAGTCTTGACCTTGGCGATCAGGACTGTTGACCAACGAGTAGTGTCTCCACTGCTTTGCGGTAGTCATCCGTATCCTTGTGGTAGCCTCACCTACCGTATTTCACTGAAAATAATACTCCTAAGGCAGTAACTTGTCAAGGGGAAAAGTTACTTTTTGCTTGAGTGGGTAATAAAAAAAGAGCTTCCGCTCTTTTTTGTAAGATATTCTTTTGTAAAATGGATTTTTTTAGACTTTCCTTAAGTGAGTGCGGACGTCATAGCCAACATAGAAACTTATCTCTTCAATAGGAAAATTAAGAAATCTTTCGTATTTTCTTAGCCTGCACGAAGTCAAGCAATGCAAAGACCAGAATCCAGATGATTAGAGCTATTAAACTAGCTTTTTGATCCTGCCACTTAAAGTGGTCCAAATCACTAAGTGCATTTGTGAAAAGTCCCATGTGACTATATTTTATAACGGTATCAAAGGTATCACTCATGCCTAAAAATGTTGGAATAAAAAGGCTAATCATCGTTACTGGTAGACTAACAATCTGTGAAGAAATTTGAGTCTTACACACCATACCAATAAATAGATAGATAAGCATGACAGCTACCGCAGTTAATAAAACAATAAGATAATAAGTATCTGACTGTTTACCCAAATCAATCTCTAGAATTTTAGGAATGAAAAGAGCTGAAGCAAGACTAATGGCGAATGGGAAAACAAGGGTAGAGATTATGTAATTTTTCGTCTTAACACCACTCAGAAGGAGAGTACGGAGGGTCTTCTTCTCCCTTTCCTCAGACACAATGGTACTAATTGTATTCCCAGTCCCAAATAAAAGGGCCATAGACAAACACATTACAAGCAATCTAACCTTGGATTCTGTATTCAATGCGTCTTGTATCTCAGTGAGTTTTTTATATAGATAAGTAAAGCCAAATGGTAGCAAGACTTGAATCAAGATACTTTTATTTGATAAGATAATTCGGCGTCTGAGCCACATGAGTGATTTTAACTGCTTACGCATTGAGCTTACCTCCTGTTAGTTGGATAAAGACATCTTCCAAGGTCGGTTCACAAGAATGTATGGTTAGAATATCATCAATCTGGCTGACTTGTCCCAACTCTGAAAACGATAGGTAGTTCTCCTCACCAGATTGATAGGTAATTTTGACACGTTTAGCTGTATTGTACTTTTGAATCAGATCACTTGGAGTCCCCGCTTCCACAATTTGTCCCTTATTAAGAAGGACAATCTTGTCACAGAGGATAGTCGCCTCGTGCATATCATGGGTCGTTAGGAAAATGGTTGTCCCTTCTGCTTGCAACTCCTTAATAAGTTCATGAATAGACTGGGAAGTTGACGGGTCCAAGCCTGAAGTCGGTTCATCCAAAAAGAGAACTTGAGGCTTGTTAATAATGGCACGGACGAGTAACATACGTTGTTTCATCCCTGTTGATAACTTTTCAGCCAGCGTTTTACGTCTGTCATAGAGACCCACACGCTTCATCAAATCATCAAGGTTCCCTTGTGGAACATCATAGAACTTTGAAAAAAAGAGGAGATTGTCATAAAGGCTCAACTTTTCATAATAGCCACTATTCTCCGTAATTAGACCGATATTGGTAAGGTCTTCCTCATTCAGATTGGTAGAGGACTTACCTAGAATCGATGATTGCCCTTGGTCTGGTTTTAATTGACCTGTGAGAATATTAATTGTAGTTGTTTTACCAGATCCAGATGGCCCAAGGAAACCTAAAATTTCTCCCTTGTTGACTTCGAAAGTGAGGGAACTTATGGCCTTAAAAGACCCAAAGCTTTTGACTAAATTGTCCGCTTTAATAACCTGCTGAGACATAGTTACTCCTTTAATATTTCTTTAACCTAACACCTATCATTCCATGTGTTTTTGAAAACAAACATGCGTTGACTGAAAAATACAATGTTTTACATTACAGTATTTTAACATAATAAGAAAAATTAAAAAAGAGCACTTGGCTCTTTCTTACTTTCTTTGCTTGATATAAGTCCCTTGTAGCTTACCGTGTAGAATGTAATCAACAGATTTGAGCTCATCAACAGTTCGACAATCAAGGGCACACATGATGAGACGAAGGTCATCTTTCCAGCCATTAACAATAGCCACAACCTTATCCACAGGGTAGCGTTCTACCAATTCAAGGACTGTTCGTGAGAGGCCTACACCTTTTGCTCCTAAGACCAGACATTTAACCATATCAAGTGGATTGCGCACGCCACCAGAGGCTAAGATTTCCACATTATCACGAAGGTCTTGGGCTTGCAGGAGGGTCTGAACGGTGCTTTGTCCCCAGTCATTGAGGTAATCACGGTTACCGCCTCTACTATTTTCAATATAGGCAAAGCTAGTCCCACCACGACCTGAGATATCCACAGTTTTGATGCCCTGAGACATGGCATAACGAATGGTTTCCACATCCATACCAAAGCCGACCTCCTTAAGCACAAGAGGAACCTCTATTTTCTGTGCATAAGCCACAACATTTTCCTTCCAAGTGTGGAAAATACGCTCTCCCTCAGGCATGAGAAGCTCCTGCATAAGATTAACATGGAGCTGTAAAAAGACTGGGTTCATAGCTTCCACCGTCTTAATGCCCAGGTCCACAGACTTATCCACACCGATATTAGTCGCTAGGTCTAAGTCTGGAAACTCTTGGCAATAGTCAAAGGATTCTGGTGCTTCTCCCTTTAGAGCAGCACTGTAGGAACCCGTCACCATGAGAATACCTGTGCGGCTGGCCACCTCAGCTAATTTTCGATTGACAGCCCCACCTTTAGCGGAACCACCTGTCATGGCATTGATATAAAAGGGAAAATTCCAATCTCGTCCCGCAAAATGTGTGGACAAGTCAATCTGATCTAAATCATAAGTCGGTAGAGACTTGTGGATAAGTTCCATATCGTCAAAACTATTGTAGGGCGACTGGTACTTAAGGGCATAACGGATGTGATCGTCTTTACGATTTGTCATAGGTTATTTCTTTACTTTCTTGCGTGATAATGTCTACTTAGCTGACCCCTAAACCTCATACAAAAGCTCTATACCTTCCTGCTGCCAGCGATCAACTAGGCTATCTCGGCTAGCTTGGTCAAAGGCAAAGGCGATACCACAGTCTCCACCTCCTGCTCCAGAGGACTTAGCAATGGCATCTTGGCCTTGCTCAGCTTCTTTGAGTTTTTTCAGCTTGTCCACATAAATATCTGGACTAAGTGATTCCAACTGGTCACTGACAGTTTGAAGGCTGCTCTTAAGCAAGTTCTTATCTCCTGTTACCAGAGCCTTGATGGCATCTTGGACGGCCACTTCGGTCTCACTTAAATACTTGCTTGATATGCGAGATTTGGCCATTTTAACCATGTCTTTTGAAATAGCAGCTTGCTTGGTCCACCCCACTAAAAAGTGAGCGTGGAGAACTGGCACTATAGGACTGATACGATAGCCCCAGTCTTTTTCCAAAAGCTCTGATAGAGTTATTTGGTCTATAAGCTCTGCTATTTTTGCACGGTCAAAGGAACGATAGGAAATCAGATCCTCGTATACGATACAAGCTAAATCTCCCATAGAACCATTATCTCCCTGCTTGAGGAGAGTGTAGCTAGCTAATTTAAAGAGAATGTCTTTGGATAAGTCTTTCTGAAGGGCTGCTGCCAAGGCCTTGAGGGTCAATACCACAACAGAACCCGAAGAACCGATACCAAATTTAACCCCATCTCGTTCCAACTTTCCAGTGATGGAAAGGTCCAGAGCGGGTAACTTCTCACCACAAAAGGCCTCAAAAGTATTCAAAGCCTCTTGAATGAGGGCGTAATTTGCGTCTGGCTCACGACCAACACTATAGTCAAACATGTCTGAGGACAACTGGGTAGTTTGTACTTCCTTGACCTCTGCTGACATGAAAATGGGAATAAATTGGATTAGGGCTGTCTGCCCAGGTGTTAAGACTGAGTATTCTCCAGCAATGTAGAGTTTCCCACCTGTTTTTACTGTGACCTGATTGACCGACTGCTTAGGCATCTGGCAACTCCTTGGTACGTGAAACAATGACCTGATAGTCCTTACGGAAGTGGTCTGCTAGGCGGTCTAGGTCTTCTTCCAGACAGAGCACCTTAACATTTGGTCCTGCATCCATAGTAAAGTAACACTGCTCACCAGAGGCACGGAGGGCCTTAACCTTGTCCATAGCCTGATAAGAGGCTTCCGTTAGATATGAAAATGGAGGGTTAGCCGTACTTGTGGTTTGGTGCATACGAAGGGCATTGGCTTCTGTAAGCTCACCGACCGCTTCGAAATCATTTGCTTTGAGATAGGTCAACATATCCTTGTAATCCTGCTCAGACTGTTTAACCCACTCAGGAAAGGAGGTCGATGTTTCGGTACACAATTTCATACCATCACGACTTGATACGGGTTTCTTTTGATCTGTCAAAACCAGCATAATCATAGCCAATTTGAGATCTGTTTCCACTTGGTAAACATCACCACTATCCTTATCCCAAGCTGCCAATGGTCCAAAGAAAGAACGTGATGATGAGCCTGAAGCAAACTTGGCAATTTGAGCCAATTCAGACTGCGTTTTTCCTACTTGGAAGAGCTCGTTAGCTGCCTTAACTAGGGCTGAAAGTCCTGAAGAACTTGATGATAGACCTGCAGCTGTTGGCATGTTGTTCCATGTTTCAATCTTGACATGTTGGTTTGGATTAGTACGGAAGAGGTCTAAAACCTTGCTGGCCTTGATTGTTTCTTTTTCCCCTTGGAGCTCATCATCGATATACATGACATCACCAGTCGCATCCTCAGGCAAAAAAGATAACTTGGTTTCCGTATACATATTTTCCAAAGTCAGTGAGATACTACTGGTTGAAGGAATCATACGCTCCGCATCCGCCTTACCCCAGTATTTGACAATAGCAATATTTGCGTACGATTTGACGCTTACAGGCTTTCTATCCACGTGTTTACGGCTCCTTTTTCTTGAAGTTTTTTAGCAATCGTTCGGGCTTGGTCTTTAGTACTTGTCAGGGCAATAATACAGCCACCAAGTCCTCCACCTGACATCTTGGCTCCCAGTGCACCTTGCTCCAGAGCAGTTGCTACTAGAAGATCCGACAAATCACAAGATACCCCTAAAGATTTAAGGTGATTATGGGCTTGAGACATGAGCTGACCAAGAAGCTTTTGATCCTTGGCTTTGAGGGCGCGTTCTGCCTTCTGACTTAATTCGCCCAGTTGGTTGAGATCTGACAAGGCATCTAAACCAATGGCCTCAACCTTTTCCACAGCCTCACGGGTATTTCCATGGATACCCGTATCAGCAATGACCAGATAGGCACCTAAATTGGCCTCGATTTCCTTGAAACCGATATTACGCGTAAAGCTAATGGCTTTGTCACTCAAGCAGGTCTTTGCATCTAAACCACTAGGTTTACTATGGGCAATAGTCTCCGCCTGATGAACTAGCATTTCCAAGGTCTCCTGGCTAAGCTCCTGATCAAAATAATCAAAGACCGCTCGAATTGCCGCAATGGCTACAGCCGCAGACGACCCCATGCCACGCTTTTCAGGGACACTAGACTTAATAGCATAGCTGATAGGCTGATTCTTGATTTCCAGATAATTAAGCGCTGAAAAAATCGCCGTCGTCAAGGGATCTTGAGCCTTGAGCGTCAAAGGAGTCTCAGCCGCCTGAATCTGACAGACAACCTCAATATCCTTAAGAGGGAGGGCAAGGGCAGGATGACCATAAACGACCGAGTGCTCCCCCATCAAAATAATCTTACTGTGAGCCTTGCCCACTCCTACTTTCTTAGTCATAAATTACACACACTCACAGACGAATTTGCAGGCGAGTGTCTTTCTAGATTTTTCATACAGATTCTAGTGGTGACTCAAGGTCAATCAAGCATTCAAAGGAGACAAAGAGCACCAATCTAAAGAATTTTCTTATAGCACTTCTATCTTATCATCAAAGCGCAAAAAAAGCGACATCTAACCTAGAGTGTCGCTTTGTATGGATGATATACTCACAAAAAAGAGCCTCTCGGCTCTTTTCATGTTAAATCGCAAACAAATCATTTAGGTTCTCAGCCATAGTTGGGTGAGTAAAGATTTGTTTAGCCAAATCTGTATATGGAATGTGATGATTCATCGCTAGGGTAATTAGATTGATAATTTCATGAGATTCTTGACCAAAGAGGGTCACTCCCAAAATTTCCTTAGTTTCAGGATTTACCACAGCTTTGAAAGCACCGCGCAAATCACCGTTAACATGACCACGAGGCATGCCAGCAACTGGAAGTTCCTTGACAGCAACTGGTCCACCTGCTGCTCTGGCTTGGTCTTCAGTAAGGCCAACCTGTGCCAAAGGTGGGTTGAGGAACATGGCAGTTGGAACTGCTCCACGTGTTTCAAGGTTATAGCTACCATCCCCTGTCAAGTAATTAAAGACAATACGGAAATCATCTAATGAAATATAAGTGAATTGAAGTCCACCATTAACATCACCCACTGCAAATACACCAGGAACGCTTGTTTCCAAATGCTTATTAACCTGAATACCGACACGTTCTGTCAAGGCAATATCTGTATTTTCCAAGTGAAGGGGTTCGATATTAGGCTTGCGTCCTGTCGCATAGAGGAGCGCATCAAAACGAAACTCACCTTTGTCAGTAACAACGACAACTTCATCACCGTCATTCTTAACTTCAGAAGTTTTAACACCTTGCTCAAAGACAATGCCGTCCTCTTCCATGTATTCCTTGGCCAACTTAGCAATAGATGGCTCTACACGTGGCAAGAAGCTAGTCGCAGCATCCAAGACAGTCACTTGGCTTCCCAAACGGTTATAAAGGCCAGCAAATTCTAGACCGATATTACCACCACCTAGGACACCCAGACGTTTTGGCAAGGCTTCAAGGGTTTGAATACCAGTTGAATCGTAGACATGCTCAGTTGTTGTCAAGCCAGGAATAGGCAAGACATTAGATACAGCACCAGTATTGATAACAATAGTCTCAGCTGTAAGCTCTTGGCGGTCATCACCAGCTACTACTTCAATAACCTTATTTGACACAAAATGTGCCTCTGCATCAATGACATCAACGCCATTGTCTGCCAACATTTTATAATTCTTAGCATTAAGACGACCAGTCACCGCACCACGTTCTTTCATAGTGTCCTCAAAAGACCAGCCCTTCTCAGCCGCTACAATCATGGTCTTAGTTGGGATACACGCAATATTAATGCAAGTACCACCATACATGGCTTTACTGCGCTCGATGACAGCAACTTTCTTACCAGCCGCATTCATCTTAGCAGCCAGAGTTTTACCGGCTTTACCGAAACCGATAACAATCAAATCATAGTTTAACATTTCTGTGTCCTCCTATCTATTGCCATTCTATCATTTAATTTTTCAGACTGCACATATCTGAACTGAAAATAAAAAGAGGCTACAAGCTCCACTGTAACCCCTTTCTCATTCTATTTTAATAGATTTTCATAAGTCCACTACCTAAGTGTTTTCTCGCAGAAATTCTAATATCATTTTATTAAATTGCTTACTTTCAATAAAGGTCGCGTGTCCTAGTTTGTCAAATTCGTGATAGGAAGCATTTGGAATGCTATTTGCAAGTTCCCTTGCACCATCCACTCCCAGAACCAAATCGTTTTTGGCTCCCAGAACAAGGGTCGGACAAGTGATTTTATCAAGCGAACTATAGCAATCAAAGGCTAGAATTGACTTGGCTAAACCAACAAATCGATGGCGTTTTTCCTTGCTTACAGACTTCAAAAATAATCTGTTAATCACATATAATTTCTTTAAAACAGGTGACGAAAATGATTTACTCACGGAATCCATATTTAGCTGGTCCATATCACCATTTTCTGCCATCTCTATCCATCCTCTGATGGTTTCTCTACTAATAGCATTATTTCGAGAGAATGTCAGAGCTAACACCAGACTAGTCACCTTTTGAGGATACTTGATAGCAAACAGCTGAGCAATCATACCACCTTGTGATATACCTATGATAGAGGCATTAGCAATATGCAATTCTTGTAAAGAATGGTAGAGGTCATCAGCCATATTTTCAATTGAAATGCCTTCTTCGATATGGTCCTTTCTATCAAAAATATAGACCTTATACTCCCTAGCGTATCGATAAAATAGCGAGTAAATGGCAAGGTCGGACATATCACTTAACCCTTGCAAGCTTAACCCCGTAATGATAATGAGAGTTTTGTTCCCCTTACCAAAAGTGATATAGTCAACGCCCTGGTCTGATAAATGATTTCTTTGAATGCTAAACATTACCTTCACTCTTTCATTGCATTATCTAAGTACTATCGTGATTCCGGTGCAGCATTTGACGCCAAAATGATAGTAGTCACCAAGACAACAAAGAAAACTTGCCAAATCATAAAGGACACGAAATCCCCACCTTTGAAAATGATGTGGTAAAAAACTAAAAAAAAGAAGAGCACAGCATTTTTTCTAAAAAGTTGGTCGCAATTTTTCCAAAAAGTTCCAAAAGAAATATCGGCTCCTATCTTACGAACAAGCCACACATGATAAATAATCTCAACCAGGGATGCCACAACTACTGTAAGTATAAGCTCGGACAATGATACATCCATTTGAAGACCAAAATAAAAGACGACAAGCTGAGAGAAAATAATTGCTGTGAAAACGCGAATATGGTTGGCCATGATAAAACCTCCTAATGGCAAACATGAATAAAATACCTTATAGATACTCATTACTGCCCTTAATATGTCTACTCATTATAGCATAAAATAAGACCAAAATTAGAAAAATTCTAATAGTTTCGGCTTTGTAGCATTTCTTATCTCAGACCACAAAAAAAGAGCCAACCAAATCATGGTGCGACTCCTCTTTGTTTATGCTAAATAATCTATTTATGCCAATTCATCAATTGATGTATACTCTCTGTTTAGACCTTTTGCAACCGGTTTGCTAGTAATATGACCTTGGTAGGTTGTAACCCCTTGACGAAGACCTTCGTCGTCGTTAATGGCTTTTCTGAATCCTTTTCCTGCAAGGGCTTCGATATAAGGCAAAGTGACATTGGTAAGGGCAATGGTTGATGTACGTGCCACAGCTCCTGGGATATTGGCAACGGCATAGTGAAGGACACCATGTGTTTCATAAACGGGCTCATCGTGAGTGGTCACGCGATCCGCAGTTTCAACAACCCCACCTTGGTCAACGGCAACGTCAACAATAACAGAACCTGGACGCATTTGTTTAACCATATGGTCAGTAACGAGTTTCGGTGCTTTAGCACCTGGGATAAGAACAGCACCGATAACCACGTCAGCATCACGAACACTCGCTTCAATATTGAGCGGATTTGACATAAGTGTTTGAATTTGGCTACCAAAGACTTCCTCAAGGACAGACAAACGTTTGGCACTGATATCAAGAATAGTCACTTGAGCCCCAAGTCCAAGTGCGATACGGGCCGCATGTGTCCCTACGACACCACCACCGATAATAGTCACCTTCCCTTTAGGAACACCAGGTACCCCACCTAGGAGAACGCCAGAGCCACCCTCTTGTTTGGTCAAGAAGTGAGCACCGATTTGAACGGCCATGCGTCCTGCGACTTCACTCATTGGAACCAAAAGTGGTAGGTGACCTTCTTGGCTACGTACTGTTTCATAGGCCACACCTGTTGTCTTAGCATTGACCATAGCATCTGCCAATTCTGGAGCTGCTGCCATGTGCAAGTAGGTAAAGAGTAAAAGATCCTCACGAAGGAAGCCATATTCTTCAGCAAGTGGCTCCTTAACTTTAACAACAAGTTCTGCTGCCCATGCTTCTGCAGCAGTTGCAACGATTTTAGCACCTTGATTGGCATAATCTGCATCCGCAAAACCAGAGCCAAGGCCTGCATTTGTTTCGATTAACACGACATGTCCCTTAGCCACAAGACTTTGCACACCCGCAGGCGTTAGAGCCACACGGTTTTCGTTATTTTTGATTTCTTTTGGAATACCAATTAACATACGTTTCTCCTTATTCGGAAGTTATAAGGTCAACCATCAAAAAGATGACTTGACCACTCCCTATCTATTTTTGAAATGATATCGCTTTCATTTTATCTAAAAAGCTCAAAAATAGCAAGTGAAAAATCTTCCCTCCCTTTCTAAGCCCTGAAATCTTGCTTCTAAAATACGACAAAAGAACCCAACCAATCGGCTGGGTTCTTAAGTGTAAACTAAATGATCAAAAGATTTTTTCTCCTTAAGCACGTCCTCCTTTTCAATATCAAAAGCAGTACCAATTTAAAGTTCTTAAGCTTTATTTAAAACTCTTAACAAAATAATCAAAGAGTTCTTGGTCTTTTAAGAGCTTATGTCCCAAGAGAAACTCAGGATGCCACTGAACACCTATAAATGGGGCGTCAGTGAAGCTCTCAACTCCCTAACAAGTTTTTCATTACTGGTAATACCGATTAAGGGAATGGTCATTTGCCTTTCTCCTTAAAATAGTCAAGTAGGAAAAGGGCGTTTTCCACATAGTAATTCACAGCTACTGGCAAGGCCTCATCTTTCACAA
>OLOY01000933.1_pt1 | contig 14821 bp, 10 predicted proteins | sample 1672771 | NCBI WGS metagenome assembly OLOY01 (sample SAMEA3136722, study PRJEB25190) | human gut metagenome
AATTAAAAAAAGGAGACGTGTTCATGATTTCAAAAAAGAAAGCAAATTATATGGTGACAAATTATACAATGACAAAAGGATTTAGTATTTTATCCAAAGCGCTAATTATATATATACTGTTTTACTTTATAATTGGAGCAGTTTTAATTAGTGTTGTACCAGATGATTTATCAGTATATCTTCGATTGACAGTCACATGTATAACTTTTATAGGGATGATTTTTATTTCAAAAGATTATTTTAAAAATAAGTTTGTGAATGATTCTATGGATGTTATGGATAACAGTTTAAAACTAGCAATTATTTCATTTGCTCTTGTAATGGTTAATAGTTTCCTAACTTATATTAATGAATCAATGATAACTGCATCAACATACAATAATGATTTAATTAAAAATATATATACAGACAGCCCTGTTATCCTAGGTATTATAAGTATTGCACTTTTGCCATTTATTGAAGAAATATTTTTTAAATACGTGCTTTTTAAAAATACTGATTGTTTAAAAAAACACTGGATTATTAAGACTTTGATCATAGGGTTGCTATTTGCTTCTGTACATTGTGCAAGCGAAGTTATTAAGCTTGATATAACAGCATTTATCTGTATGTTTAATTATTTCATTTTCTATGTTGCTACTAATATTATTTATCATAAAAAAGAAAATCTGATGATGGTAGTAATAATACACATGCTGATAAATATATGCGCTGTTGTTTTAATGTAAAGTAAAAGAGTTGAATAATATTCAAAAAATGTTCACTTTTTTGAAAAAAAATTGTGCCTTTTTGAAACAAAGGTTATGCTAAAATTAGTATAGTTAAAATTATGCAAAGAGGCAGAATGCCTCTTTTTTGTCTTTAATTTTAAGAAATTATTAAGGAAAGCAGGTGGAATCAATGGGTTTAGAGGAATCTTCAATGAAAAAAGCAACAATTCAAATGAATCTGTTTGACTATTTTTATGAACAGGACAATTTTACCATAAAAGAAGCTACTGAACTGGTAAAAGAAGTTAGAGGAAAAAGAGTAAATGATGAAAGTATTAGGGCGAGAATATATGAAGGCATAGATAGAGGAATCTTCAAAAGAGTTTCTCGAGGCGTTTATAAGGTGGAGAGCCAAATAAACGGAACAACAAATCAATGTCTTTTAATTAATGGTGACGGCAGAGATTTATCAATGATAAAAGATAATTCTATTGATGGGATAATCACTGATCATCCTTATAAACTGCCTAAGCAGTTAAAAGGCGGTAATCGAAATTTTGCAGAATATGAACTTTTTAAATATGAGGAAAAAGATTTTAAAGAGAAAAGTCGAGTACTGAAAGACGGTGCTTTTATAGTTGAATTTTTACCCGAGGAATCAGAAATCAACTATGAGTATCTGTACGAAATAAAACAAATGGCAAAAAAAAGCGGATTGAAATATTTTGCGAAAGTACCATGGATAAAGGGAAATTCTGTCGCTAATACTGGAAGAAAATCAAAAAATACTGAAGATGTTATGATTTTTTCAAAGGGAAAACCCAGATCATTAAAACTTAATGCAAAGAAAAACATTCAAACTGCATTAAATAATGGTCTGGATATAAAAGAATGGATTCATCTCAGGTCAAAGCGTTATTAGAGGAAAATAATTTAGTTGTTCATTACATGAGCGGAACATCAAGTATGCTTCCTACGCAGTTTAACTATCAGCCAAAAAGTATAACTAAAAGAGTACATCAGGCTGAAAAACCAGTCGAGTTGCTGGAGGAAATAATTGGTTATATATCGCTTCCATATGAAGTTATTCTTGATCAGTTTGCTGGAAGCGGTAATTTAGCTGTAGCTGCATTGAATATGTCTAGAAATGCAATCGTTATTGAAGGAGTTGAAAATATACAAAACACCTCACAGGAAAAAAGAAATTTAGCAAAAGAAAATTTTAATCTAATGAAAAAAAATATAGAAGAACAGCTGGATAAAAAAGCTTCTATAATTGATATAAATCCTATTACATATTCCAATGAAAGTACTGTCGGATATGAGAAATTAGAAAATGATTATGATTTAGAATTATAATTTGGAGAAAAGTTATGGAAAATGAACTAATTAAAACTAAAATTAAAAATCTTATCGAAAAAAACAAAATAACTAAATGTTAATGGAGAAGATAGTAGATAAAACTATTCATTTGTTTATTTAGAGTAATAAGGAGGAAAACAAAATGAATTATAATGGTTCTTTGAAATTGTTAAAGGAAGTAAGAAAAAATACTTATCAGTTAAATGATCGACAGAGATTTCAAATGTTAATGATGATTATAGGAGAACATCCTGATTCTATGTCACTGATCCAAAACATGGGAATTATAGATCTTGACAGAATAAAAGTTTTATGTCAAAAAGGTGCTAATGGGTATGTAATTGCACAAGCCCTAATGGATTCAATAGAAATTTCTACACCAAATGGTGATGAACTTTCCTTAAAGGCTTTTGGATATATAAAACCGATTACACCTGCTGAACTAGATAATTATATTGACGAGGTAATAGAACGTTTAGAAAACCAGAAACAATATTTAAAGAATGAGACTGAGGTTGAAAGAATTAATCAGGAAATTGCTTTAGATGAATTAGAGCAGTTTTTATAATTCACAATAAACTAAAATACTTAATTAAATATTTCTAACATGTTATTTTATAATAAAAGAGAACTATAAAGTAATAAAAAGATGAGAAATAGCTAAATCAATAATTAAATATCATTTAATCATACAATAAAGAAAAAAGGTGATAATCATCATAGGTAGTTATCACCTTTAAAATATGTTTTTCTTTTTTATATACTTAAAATTGTTTGTTTAAATTCTTCAAAAGAGTTAGTATTCATAATTCTTAATGTGTTATGCATAGAGGAAAACAGTTCTATTAAAAGATTGAAAACATCCTTGAAATATTTCATATCATTTTCAGCAATGCCTATCATTAATATAAAATGTATATTTTGTTTTTCCCAATTGATAGGACGATCATTGTGTATGATAAATATAAATGATTGTTTAGCATATTGACTAATTGTATGTGGAATAGCTATACAGTCAGTAAATGCAGTTGAAGACATTGATTCTCTTAATAAAACATCGTGAGTGAATTCGGGAGTAATATAATCATTTTCATAGCAGATGTTTCCCATATAGTTAATGTATTCCTCTGGAGAATTTAGATTAATATTTCTAACATATAGTTTTTTATTTAAAAATTGATTTAAGAATATCTTAGCTTTTTTTAATGATTTTTCATTTTCAATTATTTCGATTTCATCCCAAATATTTCTAATGTTTTGTTTAGTTAATATTGGATTTATTAATATTTTATGTTGGTGGTTTGATTGAATCTGTATGGTAGTTATTAATAAGTCACAAGAAGGATGCAGTTTTATATAGTAATCTAATGATATGACATCAAGTATGATTAGTTCACTTTTGAAAGTATCTTTAATCTGATTAACTAAATGTTTTGAAAAATCATGATAATTTTCTGAAATAATTATGCAAGAAGTAGAATTTAATATATTCTTATTATTCTCTAAATATGCACCAATATGAAAAGCAATAAAGGCAATTTCGTCTTCATTTAGCTTTATTCTGTATTTAATAGAAAAAGAGTGAGCAAAGAAAATTGCTATATCGTAGACAAGCGCATAATCAGATTTTATTTGTTGGGCTATAGGATTAGGATAACTCATATTTATTTTTGCTCTATGGTATGCATTATACATATGTAAGGAAAATTGTATTAAAAAATCATAATCAAATTCAGGAATATTAAAACGTAAGGAAAGGTGCTTTGCTATCTCTAAAACATCTTTCATAAAGGTTGGCTCAATAATATTTTTAAGATTTTCAAAATTATGATCAGTTGACAAAGTAATAAGGAAAATAATCTGATGATATTCATCTAAGGGCAATGTGAATTGGTAATCTTCTTCAAATAATTTTTTAATATTATTAGCTAAACTTAATATTTCTTTTTTATGATTTGAGTATGAAACAATGTTATCAATGCACTGAAAATTATCTATAAAACTGATTGTATTGTTTGATTGAACTCTAATCCAAATAATAATGAGATGTATCAAAAAGTTGTTCATAGAATAGTCATTTAAAAACAAATTGGTTTGCTGACATATATCATACAGCTTTTCTAAATTTTTTTTTATATCAATAGATGGAAATATTTTTTCCAAAATTTCTGTAGATGTAAAATATCCATAATTATTATGAGTCACGAGATACCCGATAAGTTTTCTTTTCTGACTTTCTTTACCCTTAAGACTATATTGATAATTTTGAGATTGTATAGTTAAATTAAATTGAGAAGTCAATTCCTTAATTTTAGGTATGACATTATTTATGATTGTGCTTTCGCTTATACAAAGTTCTTCTGCTAAATCAAAAATAGAAACTCCAACTGTATCAGAAAGCAACTTAGATAATACATAGTTTTCTCGAAATATAATATTATTAAAAAGTGTAGGCATATTGTCAGCTATTTTTACTAAATGATATCCATTTTTTGAGGATTCAACTCTATAATCTGTCTGTTCGTTTATTTCTTTAATATAATTTCTTATTGTTTTTTCGCTTGTACCAATCATTCTAGAAAGTGATAAAGAAGAAATATCCGAATTTGTATTTTTGAGAATATTAATTAACTGTTCGATTCTTTTGCTTTTCATAATTTGCTTAACCTCTTTCTTGTAAATACACTATTTCTATTTATATAATAAAGAAAGTATAACAGGGATTTAAAATACATAATTTTCCGCAATGTAGGTAACTTATATATATTACCGTTCTAATGGTAAAAAGTCAGTTTTTGAAAAACACTCATTTATTATAAAATAACAGTATCTTAAAAGAAAGGAGAATTTTTATGATTAGAATATTATTAGCATGTGGTATTGGGGCATCAACTGGTTTTATGGCAGCAAGTATGAGAAAATCTGCGAAAGCTAGGGGTTTGGATGTAAAAGTTAATGCAGTGAGTAAATCCCAAGTTATGGAATATGCAGATAAAATTGATGTTCTATTATTGGGACCACATTTTGCTGGAGAAGTACCAAAGTACCAAGAAGAATTGAAAGAGCATAATATAAAGGTAACTTCAATTAATCCTGATTATTATGCATCCTTAGATGGAGAAAGTATTTTAGATGATGCAATTAATTTGTATAACGAAGAATAGGAGTGATTTAGATGAAGGTTATTCAAGAGTGGATTGAAAGATATCTAGTTCCAATTATAAATAAGATTACACAAAGTTATTGGTTTAGCATCATTGCGGATGCAATACTATATATTGTTCCATTCTCTATGGTAAGCACAATTCCTAGTTTATGGTCAATCTTAAGAGGTTTCTTTCCAAACTTGCCTGATTTATCACCACTTAGTACTTATTCATTTGGCTTAATTGGCTTGTTTGTTGTATTTATTATCCCCTACAATACATTAGTAAAAGAAGAAAAGAAAGATCGTGCAATGATTGCTGGATTTACAGGCATTGGTACATTCATGTTATGTATGAATGCACAAACAGTTGAACAAGGAACATTATTTAATATTTCTCAATTCGGTGCTGGTGGTATGTTTACTTCAATGTTTGTAGGATTTATTGTAGCATTCATTTATAAATGTATGGTAAGATTTTCATTTTTTGGGGAAGATACTGTTATTCCGGATTTTGTTAAAAATTGGTTTGATAATATTATAGCCATTCTTTTAAGCTTGTTTGTTGGTTATTTACTAACATATATATTAAAAGTAGATGTATTTACAATGGTGCAATTTATAATGAAACCAATTACAGGTTTTGCACAAAGTTTACCGGGGGTTGTTTTAATTTGTTTTTTACAAAATATTTTCTATTTCTTTGGAATAAGTGGGTGGGTGTTTACTCCAGTTACTCGCTCAATTACACAAGCAGCAATTGCACAAAATGCAGCGATTGTGGCAGGAGGCGGTGTTGCTACAAATATTTATGCTTATGGATTCAGCAGATATCACCATATTGGTGGTCAATTAGCAACCCTTCCATTAGCTGTTATGATGTTATTCTCAAAAAGTAAAAAGAATAGAATTTTAGGTAAAGCAACAATTATTCCATCAATTTTTAATATTAATGAACCATTAGTGTACGGAACAGTAGTTAATAATCCATTTATGTTTGTTCCTGTAATTTTAATTAGTATTGTACTTCCGGGGGTTTCATATCTGTGGTTCTATTTTGGTTGGGGAACAATTAACTATGTTAACTTTGATATGAACTTCTTGCCAAATGCTATCTCAGCATTTATGATGTCAGGTGGAGATATTAGAAATGTATTATTAGTTTTAATTAATATTGCTTTAGCTACTTTAATTTGGTATCCGTTCTTTAAGGCATATGATAAATACGATGCAGAAAAAGATGTAGAACGTGAAAAAGCAAAGGCAGCAAAAAAGGCGACTAAAGCTACAGAGAAAAAAAGTGTAGCGGAATAGGAGAAATTTTTATGGATGAAAAAATTAGTATCAATGAAGTCGCTATGGAAGTTATCCTACATGCTGGAAATGGTCGAATGAAAATCGACGAAGCATTAGATAAAATAGCGTTATATGAATTTGAGTGTGCAGATGAGTTATTGAAACAAGCAGAGAAAGAAGTTATTGAAGCTCATAGTGTCCAGACAAGAGTTATTCAAGCGCAAGTAAGTGGAGAAGATTTTGAATATTCATTATTGTTTGTTCATGCACAAGACACTATTATGACTGTTAATACTGAATTAAGAATGGCTCGAAAAATGATGCCTATATTTAAAAATTTATCTTTAAAAACAGGAGGAAATATATGGAAGTAAAAAAAGAAGGGTTTCCAGAAGGGTTTTTATGGGGAGGCTCAACGGCAGCTAATCAAATTGAGGGAGCATATAACAAAGATGGCAGAGGATTAGCAACATCTGATTTTGCAAGATTAATTACAAAAGAGATACGTAATACTGAAGGGGCTTTTGATGTTCACGTTCCTCATAATGCTGCTTCAAAGGAAATGGTAGAAGATATGAAGGTACATCCTGAAAACTGGGAATTGCCTAAACGTAGAGGTATTGATTTCTATCATACATATAAAGAAGATATAAAATTATTTGCAGAGATGGGATTCAAAGTCTTCCGTATGTCAATTTCATGGTCGCGAATCCTGCCTAATGGTGATGACGAAATTCCTAACGAAAAAGGGTTACAATTTTATGATAATGTTTTTGATGAATTAATAAAATATAACATCGAACCTCTTGTTACGTTGTCGCATTTTGATACACCTTTACACTTGGCTGAACAATATGGTGGATTTTTAAGCAGACATACAGTAGAAGCTTTTGAAAAGTATTCAAGAATCGTTTTTAATAGATATAAAGATAAAGTTAAATATTGGATGACATTTAATGAAATTAATAATGTTTTATCTAACCCTTTTACGAGCAGTGGAGTGATTCTTGAAGGAGCAAAAGAACCAAATGATTGTAATCCATATTTAGGGAACTGGCAAACAAAATTTCAAGCAGTGCATAATCAATTTGTGGCAAGTGCATTGGCGGTAAAAGCATGTCATGAAATTGCTCCAGAAGCTAAAATTGGAAATATGTTGTGTAGATTGGAAAACTATGCCGAGAGTTCTAAACCTGAAGATCAGTTACAAGTTATGTTTGAAGATCATTTCAACTGGTTTTTTACAGATGTGCAGGCAAAAGGTGAATATCCGTATTATATGAGACGTTTTTTTGATGAAAATGATATTCATATAAAGATGGAGGAAGATGATTTACAAATTATTAAAGAAGGGATTGTTGATTTTATTACGATTAGCTATTATATGACTTATATTATGAGATATAAGGGAGAAACTGTTCCAAAACCGACAGGAAGATTAGTATCCGATATAAAAAATCCACATCTACCAAAGTCAGATTGGGGATGGACAGTTGATCCAATTGGATTTCGAATCACCTTAAATCACATATATGATCGCTATCATTTACCTATTTTCATTTCAGAAAATGGATTAGGTGCGGTAGATAAATTAGACGATAAAGGATGCATAGAAGATGATTATAGAATCGATTACATGAAATGTCATATTGAACAGATGCATGAAGCTATACAGGATGGTGTTGATGTATTCGGGTACGCTTGGTGGGGACCAATAGATCTTATTTCTTCTGGTACATCTGAAATGACAAAGCGGTATGGTATGATTTATGTTGATTTAGATGACTATGGAAATGGGACAGGAAAACGCAGTAGGAAAAAATCGTTTTATTATTATAAAAAAGTTATAGCATCAAATGGTGCGGATTTGGAAAATAATGTTTAGGGAAAATAGATTTTCCCTTTTTATTTTCCTCTTTTTTTATCTAAAAAGTGATGAGAAGAATGATTCCTGCATTAAAAGAGAAAATAATGTGTGTGGTGAGAGCATTTTTCTTTTGGAAAATTGTAAAGGCTTTTTTGTTCTACAAAGATACTTTGATACTGGAACATTTATTAAATACTATAAATATTAATGTTTTTATAGGGTTAGATAAAATCAAGTAAAAAAACTGTAGAAGCACACAATTTTTAAAATATATTCGATATTTTACTACATTACTGGATAAAGAAAATAGAAAAAGGAGAAGAAAAATGAAGAAAGAAAATTATGAGATTATTTATGTTAAATTAAGAAATTCAAAGAACACTGAAACATGTATTTTAGAATGTTATGGGTATGAACATGCAAAAAAAACGATTGAAAATCAAATTGAAGTTATTAAAGATGATTGGCATGTTGTTATTGATAGTCCTATAGTAGAGCAAATTGTTAGTGAATTATATTATGAGAGTGATCAATATAAAGCTGGCAAAGCAATGGATATTTTTAAAAATTACTGTGAAACAAAAATAAAGGAGTTTGAACCATATTTGTATACAGATGAATACGGTAATTCCAGAAAAGCTGAAGTGTTACTGGAGTATTCATATTTTAGAGGTTATAAAGATGGTTTGATTGTGGATGCGCCAGAAATAATTGATAGTCAGGATGGAATTGCTTATACTGCAAAGAATAGTAATATGATTCCAATTGACTGTTCTATGATTACTTTTGTAGAACTTGTAAAACAAATGGATTTTAAATACATTTCGGATAAGTGCTATGAAAACATTTTAGAGTATTGGGATGAGATATTTATGACAGAAATTTTGGAGATTAATAATGATGAAATCCAAGATGAAAATGAAGTGGAATTATAGGAGAAAGAAGATGAAAAAAGTACAAATTTTTATATGCGATGAAGAGATAGAAGTAAGTGACGAAGATGTAATAGAAGAATTATTTTATCCACTAGATTTTGGAGATGAGTAATCATGAAAAGAGAGATGAGCAAGGCAAGGCAGGCGTTAGTTGATTCTTATATAGAATCACTGGAAAAAGAAATCATACCATGGAAGCAGGGGTGGTCTACAGTCAAAAACTATAATCCTGTTACCAAAACACAATACAGAGGAATAAATCGCCTTATTCTTTATAATGCTGTTGCAAAGAATAATTATAACGATCCACGATGGATGACGTTTTCACAAATTAAAGCAGCAAATTATAAATTAAATAACGCAAAGGGCAAGGGTGTTCCATTGGAAAAATGTTCTTTATATGATATGGAGACAAAAAAATACTTAAATATTAGCGATGTAGATAAAATTGTCAGAGAAGAAAATCTCAGTCGGCAGGAAAAGTATGAACGCTTTAAGTGGTCGGTTAAAGTATTTTATGTTTTTAATGCTTCACTAATTGAAGGAATAGAACCCTACACGATAGAAGAAAAAGACATTCATATTGATGTAAATGATTTGGCTTGCAGATTTATTGATAGATATTGCAAAAATGCTAATCTTAGTATTGTTGAAAATTTTTTATGTGAGTATCCTGTTTATAAACCAGTAAATGACATGATCTTAATTCCAGCTAAAGGTAGTTTTGATGATGAATACGAGTTTGTATCAGCGGTATTGCACGAGTGCTGTCATTCAACGATGAAAGAAAACCGATTAGGAAGAAGCTATCCTGATTTAAAAACAAATAATGAAAGATATGCATTTGAAGAACTATATGCTGAGATAGCTTCATCTTTTTTATGTGCTGATATTGGAATAGAAATAAAGCAGGAAAAGATAGATAATCATGCTGCATATGTACAATTTTGGTATAAGCAGATTAAGAAAAATCCTGAAATTATATTTAGCGCTCTAAACGGTGCTGAGGAAATTTCAGAATATATAGAAGTAAAAGGTGAATTACAGGAACTGCTGATAGAATCAAAAAAAGAAATTTATACAGAATTTGATGAAGAAACCAATACATATGATTTGTGTGTTTAAAAAGAGGCAACATGCCTCTTTTTTTTGAATATGATATAATGGAGGAAAGAATAGATGCCAAAAAAGAGTATGGGAGGAAGAAAAAATGGACAAATTGGTGAAAGAAAATGGGAACAAATCTCAATATTTGATGATTACCTCATGGGGGATGTCGAAGGACAGGATGATGAATATTTTGAAAGAAAAGAACCCGCAAATGTATTTAGAATTGATAATAAACAAGACAATCAACACAGAAATCGAGGACTTGATGAAAGCTTCAGAGATAGCTTATCAGCAGATCAAAAAATTAGTGGCAGTGGAGTATCCAGAGCCACTGGAACTTTCGTTCATTCAGAAGCTGTCATTGTCGAAAATGAAACAGGACATGGTTCAAAAGAAGATGATGGAATGGTTGATGAATCAGCCACTTATCAAGAATCGACCAACTTACATTTAAACAGAGATTTTAGATTAACTGTAGAACATGATGAACATTTATCTTTAAGGGAAAAACTGAATAACAATATAAATGCGATAAAAGTACTTAGAAATTTACAGTCTAGCAGTAATTTAAGTATTTTACCTGAACAGCAGGAAGTTCTTTCTAAATATTCAGGCTGGGGTGGATTGCCACATGTTTTCAATGAAGATGATATAAAATATGCTGCCGAAAGAAATATTTTAAAACAGATGTTAACAATTAAAGAATATCAAAATGCACGTGCTTCAACATTATCGAGTTTTTATACACCTTTAGTAATTGTTGAAAAGATATATGAAATATTAGACCAGTTGGGATTTAAGAAAGGTAATATATTGGAGCCGAGTCTTGGTACAGGAAATTTTATTGGAATGATGCCTTATGATATGCTTAATGAATCTTCTATTCATGGCGTTGAACTTGATACTATAACGGGCGGTATTGCACAAATGCTTTATCCGTCTGCAAAAGTTGAAATATCGGGTTTTGAGGAGGCAAATGTACCTGATAATTTTTATGATCTGGCTATTTCAAATGTACCTTTTGGAAATTATCAGGTACACGACATAAATTTAAACAGTTATGGATTTGCTATCCATAACTATTTTTTTGCCAAATCTTTATCTAAAGTAAGAGAAGGAGGGATTATCTGTTTTATAACATCGACAAATACGATGGACGGTTCATCCAGGATACTGGAGTACATTAATTTGAGAGCAGATTTTATTGGAGCGGTAAGACTGCCGACTAATATATTTAATATTAATGGTGCTAATACTACAACCACTACTGATGTTATTATTTTGCAAAAAAACAGTAATAAACAGCCTTATAATAAGATTGAAAACTGGATGCAGTCTGAATATTTTTCATCTGAACTAAAAATCAATAAATATTTTATTGATAATCCTGATATGATATTTGGTACACCAAAGGACGAAATAGGCAGATTTGGACAACATGTAATGAGAGTCAATTATGATGGAATTTCTCTTGATGAACATTTTGCTAGAGCAATGGCAGTCCTGCCTTCAAATATATATTATGAAGCTGTTCAGGAAACTGTAGCTGATACTATTGCGATTGATAATGAATCATTTAATCTGAAACTAAATACTTATTTTGTGAAAGATGATAATGTATATATTAGAGATGAAAATTACTGCATACTGGTACACGATAACGAGTTAAATAATCTTCGCAGAAAGGAACTTATTAAAATTGCAGAGCTTGCTGAAGAAACAGTTAGTATACAGTCATCTAACAAATTCAATGAGAAGGCATATCTTGCTTTAAGAAATTCATTAAATATAGCATATGACAGTTTTATAAAAAAGCATAATTATATCAATTCCAGAGCTATTAAGAATCTTTTAGAAAGAGATCCACGGCAGTATCTTATTTTAAATCTGGAATCTAAAGGCGTAGAGGCAAATACATATATAAAATCAGATATTTTTAAAATCAGAACTATCAATCCCGTTGTTGAAATAAAACATGTTGAAAGTATACAGGATGCAATTTCTGCATCATTAAATTTTAAAGGTATGTTAGATTTAAATTATATGAGCATTATTTATGATAAAAGTATTGAAAGCATTGAAAAGGAAATGCACACATCGGCTATGGTATTTTATGATCCTAAGGAAGAAAGGTGGCAATTAGAAAGTGAGTATCTTTCTGGAAATATTCTAGAAAAAATAGACTTTATAAGAGAAAATAATTTAATTGACAGATATGAAAAAAATATCAATGCATTGAATAACGTTATGCCTGAACCGTTGACTATTACTGATATAACTTTTCAATTGGGTGCGCCATATATACCAACTCACATATATGAGGATTTCGCCTGCTACCTTTTTCGATTTGAAAATATGATGTATGATTCCAAGTCACTGACAATAAGCTTTATTAATGAAACAGGACAGTTTGCAATGGATTATTACGAGTATAGATTCTTTGGGAATAGTTTTATTGAAGATGAATGGGGAGTACCTTTATCTGAAAATATTGATACTGACGGTGTAATTAAAAGACAGCCCAGATATAATGGCTTTGACCTGCTGAACGATGTTTTGAATTCCAGAATCCCAACGTTGAAAAACTATTGGGAGGAAATAAATGAAGGTGGCATCGTAAAAACAAAAAGTGAAATTAACAGCGAAAGGACTGGACAGGCAAGAGAATTGTCGTCACAGTTGGAAAATACATTTGTTGAGTTCGTATTTGACAATGAGAAATACTGCAGAGAGATTGAAGATGAGTATAATCGACTGTTTAATGTTATAAGGCCAAGAATTTATAATGGAGAATTTTTAAGTTTTCCTGAAATGAATAACAGTTTTCAGATGGAAGAATATCAAAAAAATGCTATTGCAAGAATAATCTATGGCAAAAATACTCTTTTATCACAACAGGTGGGAGCTGGCAAAACATTCGAAATGATTGCAAGTGGTATGGAAATGAAAAGAATGGGTAAAAGAAATAAACTGCTGTATGTTGTACCTAACCATTTGATTGGACAATGGCGTAATGAATTTATGACACTATATCCACAGGCAAATATTTTGGCAATTTCTACTAATGATTTTGGCACAAAGAAAAGAGCAGATATAGTAAATAAGATGGCAGTGAATAATTATGATGCAGTAATAATGGGTCACTCGTCTTTTAAACTGATTCCTATGGATAATGAGATACAGTTAAATTTTTTGAATGAAGAAATAGATAAATTAGTAACTGCAATTGAAGAAGCAAAAGCAAATGGAAGCCATCAAAATACTGCTGTTGTTAAGTTGCTCGAACGTTCTAAAAAGGCCGTAGAAAAAAATGTAAAGAAGCTTACAGATATTAAAAGAGACCAGGGGATCACTTTCGATAAATTAGGAGTAGATTATATGTTTGTTGACGAGGCACACGAATTTAAGAATTTATATACGTATACTGCTATGTCAAATATCGCAGGTGTTCCTCAAGCTAGAAGTCAAAAAGCCAGTGATATGTATATGAAATGCAAATTTATACAAAAAAGCGGTGGTAATGTCTGCTTTGCAACAGGTACGCCAATTACAAATACTATGGCTGAGCTGTTTACAATGCAGAGATATTTACAGGAAGAGGAATTAGAAAGATTAAATATTCATAATTTTGATGCCTGGGCAAAAACATTTGGTAAAGTTGTTACTTCTCTAGAGGTATCAGTAGACGGAAGCGGATTTCAAACCAGACAGAGGTTTAACAAATTTTTTAATATACCTGAATTAATGAATTCATTTAGAGAGGTTGCAGAAATTCAAACAGAGTCGATGCTGAATAATGCACTTGAAAATTCTAAACTGCAAAGAAAAAGGGCTATACCGCCAAAACATGTGGGCGATAAGGCAAAGGTAGTTTCAATAGAACCAAGTCCAGAGTTGGAGGATTATATTGCAAATGTAGTTGAAAGAACTGAAGCAATACATAATTCGGCAGTTGCTCCATATGAAGATAATATGTTAAAGGTAACCAGTGACAGCAAGAAGGCATCAATAGATCTGCGTCTTATTGACGAAAGCTACGGTTTGACTCCAGATAATAAATTAACTGTAATTTCAGAACAGATATATAGAATATATGATGAGTACAGGAATCAAAAAGCTACTCAACTCGTTTTTTGTGATTCTTCTACTCCTAAATCACAATTCAATGTATATGACGAAATCAAAAACAATTTAATTAAATTAGGTGTAAATGATGAAGAAATTGCATTTATACATGACTATAAAACAACTCTAAAAAAAGAAAAACTTTATAGAGATGTAAATAAAGGAGAAGTCAGAGTACTGATTGGTTCAACAGCAAAACTTGGTGCAGGTACAAACGTTCGTGCGACTTGTTGTCGTACAAACTCTAATGTGGGATAAAACCTGTATTAGA
>OLOY01000937.1_pt1 | contig 14783 bp, 11 predicted proteins | sample 1672771 | NCBI WGS metagenome assembly OLOY01 (sample SAMEA3136722, study PRJEB25190) | human gut metagenome
GTTATTTATTTAATCCTTTCATGGATAAGCTGATACGTTTTTTCTTCATATCAACACCAAGAACACGGACATCCACGATGTCTCCCACACTGACCGCTTCCAGCGGATGTTTGATGAATTTCTCGCTCATCTCGGAAATATGGACCAGGCCATCCTGATGCACACCGATATCCACAAAAGCGCCGAAGTCAATAACATTGCGGACAGTTCCCTTAAGAACCATGCCCTCTTTCAGATCCTTCATGTCCAGTACATCAGTACGGAGAATCGGTTTCGGCATCTCGTCACGTGGATCTCTGGCAGGTTTTTCCAGTTCCTTTATGATATCACGTAAGGTTGGCTCTCCGATCTCCAGCTCCTTTGCCAGTTTTCCGTAATCGCGGATCTGTCCGGAAATACCGGAAAGCTTGCGCTCTGCCACATCTTCCGGTGTGTAGCCTAGCTTTTCCAGGAGTTTTTTTGCTGCGTCATAGCTTTCCGGATGGACACTGGTTGCGTCCAGGGGATTTTTGCCTCCTGTGATCCGTGTGAAACCTGCACACTGCTCAAAGGCTTTCGGACCAAGCTTGGCAACCTTAAGAAGCTCTCTTCTTGTCTGGAAACGGCCATTTTCCTCACGGTAGGCTACGATATTCTTTGCGATGGCCTTACTGATTCCGGAAATATACTCCAAAAGGGATGCAGATGCCGTATTCAGATCCACTCCGACCTTGTTTACACAATCTTCCACAACACCGTTAAGGGCTTCTCCCAGCTTCTTCTGGTTCATATCATGCTGATACTGACCGACACCAATAGATTTCGGATCGATCTTTACAAGCTCTGCAAGCGGATCCTGTACACGTCTTGCGATGGATGCGGCGCTTCTCTGTCCAACATCGAAATTCGGGAATTCTTCCGTGGCAAGCTTGCTTGCGGAATATACAGAAGCTCCGGCCTCGTTGGTGATGACATACTGGACCTTTTCCGGAATTTCCTTAAGAAGCTCCACGATGATCTGCTCGGATTCTCTGGATGCCGTTCCGTTTCCTACAGAGATCAGTGTCACATGATATTTGCTGATAAGCTTTTTCAGGGTTTCCTTTGCGGCACGGATCTTGGTCTCATTGGTTGGTGCTGTGGGATAAATAACTGTGGTATCCAGAACCTTTCCGGTCGGATCTACCACTGCCAGCTTGCATCCGGTACGGAAGGCAGGGTCCCAGCCAAGAACTACCTGTCCTGCGATCGGAGGCTGCATGAGAAGCTGCTCCAGATTTTTGCCAAAGACATGGATGGCACCGTCCTCTGCTGCCTCTGTAAGGGCGCTTCGGATCTCACGCTCAATAGCCGGTCCGATGAGACGCTTATAGCTGTCCTCAATGGCTTCTTTCAGAACGGGTGTAGTGTATGGATTATCGCGGACGATCACCTGTTTTTCAAGATAACGGATAATCTCTTCCTCAGGTGCAAGTATCTTCACAGTAAGGAATTTCTCTTTCTCACCACGGTTCAGAGCAAGGACACGATGACCTGCAAGCTTTTTCACCGGCTCTTCAAAGTCATAATACATCTCGTATACAGACTGCTCCTTCTCATCTCTCGCATTAGAGCATATAGTTCCCTTATCCATTGTTCTCTTACGGATGCTGATACGATAATCTGCTTCATCGGAAATGTGCTCCGCAATGATATCTCTGGCACCACTGATGGCCTCTTCCACAGTTTTGACTTCTTTTTCCTCAGAAAGAAATGCTTTTGCCTCTTCTTCAAGAGGTTTCTTCGTCATCTGGAGAAGAATGATGTCAGCCAGAGGTCCCAGACCTTTTTCCCTGGCGATGATGGCACGTGTACGACGCTTCGGGCGGTACGGACGGTAAAGATCCTCTACCACAACAAGTGTCTGCGCTGCCTCAATCTGTTTCTTCAGCTCCGGAGTCAGCTTGCCCTGCTCCTCGATGCTGCCCAGAACCTGAGCCTTTTTATCCTCAAGATTTCTTAAATAGGTAAGTCTCTCATTAAGATTACGAAGCTGTTCGTCGTTCAGTGTACCGGTTGCTTCCTTACGGTATCTGGAAATAAAAGGAATGGTGCAGCCTTCATCGATCAGCTTAACTGCTGCCTCAACCTGCCATTTCTCAACGTTCAATTCTCTGGTAATTACCTGAATAATATCCATTTTTATCTTTCTCCCGTTGTTTCAAATTTGCCTGAGGCTGCATTTTCCTCTTTACACAGCTTCTGACATTTATCAAAGATCAATCTGTGCGATCACGTCCTTCAGAGCATTGGCGCTTGCATGAAGCTTCTCTGTCTCCTCCTCGGTCAGTGGAACACGAACGATACGTTTTACACCTTCCGGTCCGATAGAAGCCATGGTACTAAGACATACGTCTTCAACACCGTACTCTCCGTGAAGCATGGTTGATACACTGACTATTGTATCAGATGCAGCAAGAAGAAGCGAGCAAAGTCTGCAAACAGATACGGCTACCGCATAAAATGTAGCACCCTTCTTGGCGATCACAGTTGATCCTGAAGTATGAACATACTCCAGAACCTCTTCTCTGTCAAGTGGCTGCATATCTTTCTGATCCTCATGAACGATCTTGTCAAATTCATCAAGGGTCGCACCTGCAACAAAGGCTCTGGACCACGGTACAAAGGAAGTATCTCCATGCTCTCCGAATACATAGGCGTGGATGTTTTTCTCAGATACGCCGTAGTGCTGGGAAAGTCTGCAGCGGAGACGAGCCGTATCCAGGGCGGTTCCGGAACCAAGGATCTGGTTCTCTGGAAGACCGGAAATTTTTGCAAATGCGTAGGTCATGATATCACATGGGTTGCTTACAATGATATAAAGCGCTTTTGGAGCCACCTTTACGATCTCCGGAGTGATGCTCTTCATAATGTTGACATTGGTCTGTGTCAGCTCGATACGTGTCTGTCCCGGTTTTCTGGCAATGCCGGAAGTGATGATCACAATGTCAGAATCAGCCGCATCCGGATAATCTCCTGCCACAATGGAGATCGGTTCACGGAAGCTGGTTCCCTGGTCAATATCCATGACCTCGCCCTCTGCCTTCTGCCTGTTGATATCGATCAGGACAATTTCTGAGGCAATGCTCTTCTGTGATAAGGTGTAGGCGATAGTTGAACCCACGCTTCCTGCTCCGATGATCGTAATTTTACTGCTCATATTTGTTCTCCTTTCAGCGTTGTTTGTCATTTAAATAACAACTTTAATTACACATATTCAAACATAACATAAAACATTGCCCTGTGCAATAAAAATTTTATTGTATTTCTCAGGTTAATCCCTGCCAATTTGCATTTCAAATTATTTAAACCGCTTTTATTTTCTGATATTTCCCATATTATTCTGTATACATTCCTGTTATTTTTTTATCGATTTATAGAAACAATTTCAGAAACATGGCAAAAAACCTCTGAACTTCAAAAAAAATCAGAAGTCCAGAGGTTTCTTTCATCTCTTATTATTGGCTTAGATTCAGATGTTTATAGCTGTTCCAACGTTCACCCGGTTAATTCTTCGCCTGGGCAAGGGCCTTTTGTGCAGCGTCCAGGATCCCTTCGGATGAATATGTGGCTCCGCTGACAGTATCAATTCCATCTGCCGACTGGTTTGCCATGATCTGAGAATAGATCATGCTCCATGCAGGATCAAAAAATTCCGGTGTATCCTGATTTGTCTGCTCAATGGATACGATCTGGCCTCCTGAGATCGTGATTGTCAGATATGTTTTTCCTCCATATCCAAAAGCTGATCCCGTATACGTTCCATCTCTGTACATTCCCACCGGTTCCGGTGCTTCCGTTGGCTCCGGCGTGGCATCCGGCTCATCTGTCCCTGGTGTTGGAGTTACATTGGGTTTTTCAGGAACCGGCGTCACATCCGGGTCGTCCGGCTCCGGCGTCGGGGTTGCTGCCGGTGTCTCTGTTGGCTTCGGTGTGGCTGTTGGCTTCGGCGTTGCCGCAGGTTTCGGTGTGGCTGTTGGCTTTGGTATCGGTTTCTTTGTCGGAGTTGGTGTGGGTTTCTTTCCATACTCCGGATTGACTGCTTCTTTGAGAGCTTTTTTTACAGCATTCAGAATTCCGTTGGAAGAATAGGTTGCTCCGCTGACTGCATCAATATCATCCACAGAATCTGTGCCTATGATCTGTTTTTCCAGCACACTCCATGCTCTTTCAAAAAACTGCTCCGTGTCCGTATTTTCCTGTTCCAGAGCTTCGATCACTCCATCCTTGATGGTCACAATTACTTTCACGTCTCCATTGAAGCCCTTTGCCGAAGCTGTATATTTACCATCCAAATATTTTTTGGGACTGTCCGGATCTTCCGGCTCCTTTGCAGAAGATGGTTTTTTTGTAGGTGACGGTGATGGTGTCATAGTTGGTACAGCCGTTACTACAGGTGCAGGGGTGACCTGCTGGCTGCTTCCATCTGCCGCTGCCTGGGAGAGCGCATTCTGAACTGCCTGGATGATTCCGTTTGAGGAATAGGTTGCTCCGCTGACTGCATCTACATTTGGTGTATTTCCTGCGATCATCCTGCTGATCACGCCCTGAGCTGATGCAAAATAAGATGCGGTTTCCCCGGATGCCTCCAGAATATCAATGGCTGTGATCTTTCCTCCGCTGACTGTTACCTGTACACGGATCGTACCACCGAATCCGGTTCCAGATCCTTCATATACTCCATCTTTATAGCCATTGGCCGGAACTGCCGCTACGGGGGTCTGGGTAGAACCCTGTCCTGCCGCACCGGCATTGCTTTTTGCTGATTCTGAAACCGTTCTCGTACCAGAACTTTTTTTTGCTGCTGTTTTTTTCGCACTTTTCTTTGATGAGCTTTTCTTTGATGTACTGTTTTTCTTATCTGAGGCAGATGTGCTGTCAGAAACAGTATTTCCTTCTTCATATCCGAGATATTTTTCCAACTCCGAAGCAGACATCACGGTTGTCTCTGCTTTCTGTACTGCTTCCGTTGATTCCTCGGATCCCTTCGCCTTTATGCCCGAAAACGCAAGCGCCGCAATCACAGCTGCTGCAGGGATCATTTTCGTCCAGGGCACCTTGGATGTGCCATTTTCGGCTGGTTTTTTATCTTTTAAATCTTTTTCCATGGATACTTGTTCTCACCTCTTTCTATGCGGCTTCCCGTCAGGCATATGCTCTGTATCGCATTCCAGGTGATTTTCCGGATTGCTGTAGAAATGAGCAGACCTCTGCCGCAGACATAAAAGGGTCTGCGGCAGAGGTTGTTCTTACTCTTTGCTAAACAGTTGCATTATTTAACAGTTACCACAAATTTCTTTGTAATTCCGTTGCATTTCACTGTGATCGTTGCTTTACCTTTTTTGATTCCCTTTACAACACCCTTGCTGTTTACAGCTGCAACTTTTTTATTGCTGCTTGTATATGTAACCTTGCCTGCAGGTGCTGCTTTGGATCTGATGGTTGTTGTTTTACCTTTTTTGATCGTTGCAGAAGATTTTACAAGACTGAATGCAGGATTCTTGACAACTACTTTGCAGGTTGTCTTCAGGGCTCCTGCCTTTGCTGTAATCGTAACGGTTCCTGCTTTGATTCCTTTTACAACACCTGTTTTGCTGTTTACGGTTGCAACCTTTGTGTTGCTGCTTGTGTATTTTACAGTTGCAGATGGTGTTGCAGTTGCTTTTACAGTTGCTGTTTTTCCTTTGTAGATCGTTACGGAGGCCTTTGCAAATTTAATTGTAGAAGCTTTTACTGTTACCTTGCAGGTTGCTGTGGCATTTCCGACCTTTGCTGTGATAACTGCTGTTCCGGCTTTTACGCCTTTAACAACACCCTTGCTGCTTACTGTTGCAACCTTTGTGTTGCCGGACTTAAATGTTACTGCTGCATCGCTGTCATTTGTTGTTGCCTTAAGAGTCGTCGTTTTTCCTGTATATACAGCAGCTGCTGTCTTATCAAGTGTAACTGTTACCTTCTGAAGCTCTTTCTCTGCTCCCTGAAGATGTTCAAGTGCTTCATTTACCTCAGCCTGACTTGCATCTGTTTTTGCAAGAATGTCTTCTGCTTCCTGAAGCTCACCGGCAAAGGACTTCCAGGTTGCAATTGTGTAATCCTTCTCTGCCAGAGCTTTTGCAGCTTCCACTTCCGTTTTAAGACTTGTAAAATCAGTCGGCTCCATTGTAGGATTTACGATATTCTCTGCAGTTGCCTGGAAGCTGTAGGTATAGTCATTATATCCAAGAGCATACACTGTCAGTTTCCAGTATCCTGTTCCGTCTGTTCCTCCCGGAAGCTTGCAGCGTGCAGATTTTGTAAGTCCAAGCTGGATTCCCATTGCTTTATGCATCCAGTTATCTGCGGCAAACTTGGTTCCATAAGAAGCGAGGCATTTTGTATATGTGGAATCATCTCCATAATAATCCCAGCGTACAGCCTGCATATTTGCACCAAGATCGCCATAATTTCCATTGAGATCCACACGGAGGAATTCGCCGTAGCTTCCGCTTGCTGCTTTTACACTCGGCTTGATCCCTGTTGCTGTTTTTAACGCCTGATCCTTGATACCGGAAGCTGTTCCGTCTGATTTTCTTGCTGTAAATGTAAAGCCGTCACCATTTTTCTCCGCATATTTCAGACCATTTGTCTGTGCATTTACGTCTGCCACAAGGCCTTTATAATACTGGAGATTGTTTTCACTGTATCCTCCGGAGAGCATAGCTCCATCCTGTACGACATTATACTTTTTGCAGAAATCTGCAAAATCTGCGGTCTTAACTGCTACCGGAACATATTTCAGACCATATATCTCATAATGATCCATCGTATAGGTTTTTCCATCTTCTGTTGTTATACTGCCTCTGTTCCATTTTACCTTGGAACCGTCTGTAAGATAAAGTGTGCTTCCTTTATCCTCCCAGTAGGATACGTCGAATCTGGTTCCGTCTTCAGCAATGATCGTAGCTTCTGTCTGATAGCTTCCTCTGTGGAGTCCATGATTTGCAGTTGCTCTTGTTACTGTATCAAAAGCTCCTGTATCAAACTCACTATGTGAATCCTTCTCTTCTGAAGAGCTTGTATCTCCAGCTGCATAGACGCCTTCTGCTGCCCAGTACTCACCCCAGGTAAGTCCTGCATATACGTACTGATACTCGCCTGTCAGCTGGTCAGAATCGGAAAATGCTTCCGCCACTTCATCGCCTTCTGTGAAATCCTCTTCCCCTGTAGAGAACGGGTCTGCTTCCTCTGCTGTCTTATCCAGAGTCTCGACAGCTTCTGTATCTTCCTGCTGGATATCCTCTGTCTCGTCTGCCGCAGCTTCTGTCACTGCTGCTGTATCCTCTGTTGTATCCTCTGTTACAGCTGCAGTATCCTCTGCCGTTTCCTCTGTTACAAAATCCTCCGTATCTCCTGCCTCTGCCTCGGAAACCACGGCTGCATCAAGATCAGATGCCATTACAGCGGTCGGAAAAGTTGTTGCTGCCACCGCAAGACTTAAGATGCATGGAGCTGTTTTTTTCAGTAGATTCCACTTCTGCATTGCTTATTCCTCCTAAAAATATGATATATTTATAGAACCCTTTCCAGGTTTACTATCGCAAGTAACGCGGATATGAGCATTCCCTCTGCCAAACGGTCATAAACCGGATCGCCGGGAGATCAGCTTCACTCTGCAATATCCTCCACACTATAGGAATCCGCAAGCAGGCTGAACCGCTCCTTCATCCCCTCAGTGAGATACACATGATGGTCTTCATCCACAAAAAGTCCGTCTGCACCGTAAGCTTTCAACAGCTGTGTCCCTTTTTCCACCCCCAGCACAAAACATGCTGTGGAAAGCGCATCTGCCTCCAGACCTGAGTCACAGACTACCGTTACCCCGGTCACTCCGCTTTCTGCCGGATAGCCGGTAGACGGGTCCATAATGTGGTGATACCTTACACCATTTTCGATAAAATATTTCTCATAATCTCCGGATGTGGAAAGAAATTCTGTACCATTTAAGGCAACCACACCAAGATAGTCATCCTCATTTTCAGCTCTGGGATCTGTCACTGCCACATTCCAGGAAGAACCATCCGGCTTGCTTCCATAAGTCATGACACTGCTTCCTCCCAGATTCATAAGCGCCGCAGAGACTTCTTTCTGCGTTTTCAGATATTCCAGGATGGAATCACAGCCGATTCCCTTTCCGGCAGCTCCGAGATCCAGAGAACAGCCCTTGTCCATATGAACCATATTTCCATCCAGGGAAACCTTTTTGTATCCGGAATCCTTCAGCGCTTCCTGAATTTCATCTTTTCCGGGAATCCGCTGATTCTCCCCTCCGATATCCCACAGCCGGATCAGTTCTCCGATCGTCGGATCAAAGGCTCCATTAGAATCTTTCGCAATGGCAAGGATGCGTTCCAGATATCCGGAAAGTTCTTCGGAAATCTCCGTATCGTTTCCGCAATCTGCGTTCACCTTATAAATCTGCGAACTCTCATTTGTCCAGGACAGAAGATTCGTCTCCACATCTGTCAGAATTGAAGTCAGTTTACTGTTTATATCGTCTCCTGTGGTATAAAGTGTTTCCGATACCACAGTATCCATGGCAAAATCGGTATCTGTATAGTTCTGTATATCTTTCTCTGCCGCAGCCGGACATCCAACCGGAAACAGCATCACTGTCCCTGTGAGTACTGCTGTGGCAAAAAAAGCTTTCTTTTTAAGAGCCTGATATTTCATAGATTATTTTTCCTCAGTTGTTCCAATGTGAATATTTTTCCGCGGGCATGTCGCCGCACAGGCATGGCAGCAAAGACATTCCCCTGACATCGCCGTATCACCGTCAATATCCAGATGCGCCGGACATCTCTTTTTACAAAGTCCGCATTTCGGCGGGCATTTCTCACGATTTCTCCGGAATAAGGCTCCCGGCAAAATCGGCATCAGCGCAAACACCGCTCCCATCGGGCAGAGAAACTGGCAGAAAAAGCGCTCCTGGGTGCACATTCCGATCATGATCAGGATCAGCAGGATGATCCCTACCAAGTATTTACTGTTTGGAAGCCGTCCAGCTGTGATCATGGAAAAAACATCCCACGGGCTGGTTCCTGTGAGCTTTCCGTATACACCTGTGATGCAGGAAAGCAGGATCAGGGCCAGTACGATATATTTGACTTTCTGAAGTCTGTGGACCAGCTTTTCAGAAAGGGCTGGTTTCTTTTTTTTATGAAAACATTTCGTCCAGATCCAGGAAAAGCCTTCGTACACGGCATCACCGAAAGATCCGAACGCACACGCATATCCACAGAAATGTCTTCCGAAAAAGCAGGTGAAGATCAGAAGAACGGCCGTCACGGTCAAAAAAGAATTCCACTCCACCGCCTGTCCGGATCCAATGGCAAGAAAGATTGATTTGATTCCCGCAAAAGCTGTAGAGAACAGAGAAGGTGCCGCAATAAAGAACGCTAACTGTATCCCCGCACGCATCAGCCTTACTTCCCTCTGTCTCTTTTTCATGAATTTTCCGCCTTTCCAAGAGCTTCATCAACCGCATTCAGAATTCCTGTGGAACTAAAAGTTGCTCCTGATACGGTGTCCACATCTGTACTCTGGGCACTGATAATAGAATCGATCACGCTTTCTGCCTGAGAAAGATACGCGCTGTCCTCACCGGGAGCGCTTGTCACATTAATGGATGTGATCTCATCACCGGAAAGCGTCACCTCAACCTGAATCGTTCCACCGTAACCCTGTGCTTCTCCTGTATAGGTTCCGTCTTTATAGACATTATCTCTGCTGCTGTCTGCCTCGCCACTGTCCGCTGTACTGCCTGAACCGGAGCTGTCCGCAGATTCGTTGTCTGTGCTGTCGCTGCTGGATGCCTCGGTTTCTGCTGCAGTACTCTGGTTCTTCACACGGTTTGCGTAGCTTGTCTCCAGCGCGCTGAGAAGTTCATTCTGCTGCTCCTGAAGTGTATCTACCTTATCTGTCAGAGCCGCGATCTCTTTTTCATTTGCCTGGGCTTTCATGCTGCTGTTATAAAAAAGCACGGCAAGAACCACTAACAGCAATGAGATCACTCTCATGTAAAAATTCTGGTTTTTCATCTCTTTTCTCCCTTGTATTTATAACAATTCCGTAAATTGCTGCATCAGACTCAGGCTATACGAACATATATTGCTGCGTCAGATGCTCTCGATCCAGTCCTGCAATCTGCGTATAACTGTCTTTTGGATAAATTATGTAATTTTTATCCATATCCATAAATTAGTTTAGATTAATCATTTTTATAAAATTAGATGTTGCTAACTTACAGTCAAGTATTATATCATCTGATTTTTTTCTTGTCTACATTTTTGTTAGTAGTTTTTAACTTTTTATAATGTGAATTTTTTCGCCACTCCTCCCTTTCCGTTGGGAACAGCTGTATGAATTACGGTTAGATATCATTAACTTATGTTTGCCTTTTAATTTCGATTATGATATGATTTTTTTGAATCTGTAACAGAAATGGAGATTTGTTTTGAAGAAAAAAGAAATGATTTTTATTGCCGGGATCCTGATTCTAGCAGGGGTTCTCTGGCTTGGTTTTCAGATTGCGGGGAAACGGTCCCATAATATGATCCGTATTACCGTTGACGGAAAAGAGTTCGGAACCTATTCTCTTTCCCAGGACCAGATCATACACATCGGAGACACCAATGTCTGCGAGATCAAAGATGGAAAAGTTACCATGATCGAAGCAACTTGCCCGGATCATTACTGTATGAAACAGAAGGCTGTGGACGAGCACGGCGGTTCCATCATCTGCCTTCCTAATAAGGTTGTGATAGAAGGGGAAAATACTGCAGAGGATTCGGAGAGTTCCACGAAAATTGATGCGGTGACATAAAATTTCCGGAGAATATGCGTAATGTATATTCTCCGTACAGTTTTCTCTGACAGATGGTATTCTGTCTGTGATATTCCTGCAACAAATGAAAGGATTTATTTATGAAACGAAAAACAGCTTATCTCGGATTATTTGCCGCAGTAGCAATCATTTTTGGATATGTGGAGTCTCTGATCCCTGTATTTACAGGGATTCCGGGTATCAAACTCGGACTTGCAAACCTGGCGGTGCTTTTTATACTGAACCGATATTCCTTTAAAGAAGCGGCTCTCGTGTCCGTTGTCAGAATCCTGGTGATCGGATTTATGTTTGGAAATCTGTTCAGTATTTTGTATAGTCTGGCTGGCGCTGCGCTTAGCCTGACTGTGATGGATCTTTTGAAAAAACATTCCTGCTTCAGTCTGATCGGTATCAGTGTGGCCGGTGGTGTCACACATAATATCGGTCAGCTGATCGTTGCCATGATCGTGGTGAGCAATACGAGTTTGATGATTTATGCACCGGCACTGCTGGTGGCAGGTGTCCTGGCAGGTATTCTCATAGGAGTGTTGACAAAGGAAGTTGTGGGACGACTTCCTTTGAATCTATAATGGATGTAGGTTTTAATTTCTTCCACAGCCTGCAACAACTGCGTGCCCGGAAAGACGATCAGGCTTCTGTTTCATCGTGGAACTGTGGAATCGGAGTCACCGGAGGATACGGCTCCGCCGGTGGCTCGTCGAACTCTCCGGAAATATTCCGATAGAAAACTGCCATACAGGTTTCTATATAAGGCACCAGCCAGATCAGTGCCAGATACAATGTAAATATGGAAAAAATGATCCACGGAACAAAACTTAAGAGCATTTTCATATATTCCCAGTAATGTCCTTTCATAAGCTTCGCACTGGCTTTCAGTGCCTGTACTCCTTTTATGTCCGAATTATCGGACAGGATGTAATAGCTCATGGTGAACGGCATAGCTGCCAGCAGGTTCAGCGCGAACCCGAGAAGTGTGAGCAGCATGTAAGTTACTGCCCAATTCATCTGCTCCTTCGTTGTATTTCCCATATTGCTTGTAAAAGAAAACCACACCAATGGAAGTGATGTCACCAGATTGATCAATGCCAGCACAAAGGATGCCACGATCACATGATCCGGCTGATGGCTGAAAAAGTACAGAAGATCTCCGAAAGAGTAGGCTTCCCTTCTGGAAATATTCAGGTAGATCCGGTAAAGTCCTGCGGAAAAAACACAAATCACCAGAGAAAGGATAAAACTGAATACCTCTCCTCCAATGATCGCATACAGGGAATCTCCCGGAAAAAGTGCTGTGGAAATATAGCTTGAAATTGCGCTCATCGCCGCAACTGCAATGCTCCCGATCACAGGGACAGTAAAATTACCGGCCAGAGTTTCCCCTGCCAGCTTCTTACAGCCCTTCAGATTTTTTCTCATAATTCTGTATCCCTTCGTTATAGAAGGCGAAGACTCCTCCAAGCCTCCGCCTCGTCATTTTACTTCAAATATATCATGTTTTTATATTTCAAATTTGTTTGTTTAGTCTGCAAGATTAAACGCATCATGTACCGCATTCATGGCACGTACGCCATCTTTCTCGTTAATGAGAACCGTCACACGGATCTCAGATGTTGCGATCATATTGATGTTCACACCCTCATTGTAAAGGCTCTCGAACATTTTTGCAGCAACACCCGGATTGCTCATCATGCCTGCTCCTACAATAGAAAGCTTGGCAATGTTTTTCTCCGCATGAAGCTCAGAATAGGCGATGCGTGCCTGGTTAGCTTCCAGAACATCCATTGCATCGTCCAGATCATTTTTATCAACGGTAAAGGAAATATCCTTGGTTCCGGCACGGCCGATAGACTGAAGGATCATATCCACATTGATATTTTTCTTAGCCAGGGTATCAAAAAGCTTAAATGCCACTCCTGGTGAATCTTTAAGTCCGATCACAGCAATACGTACTGCATCTGTATCCAGAGCAACACCGCTGATCAGCATTCTCTCCACTGTTACTTCCTCCTTTACCACGGTTCCTTCGCTGTTGTTGAGACTAGAACGTACCACCAGCGGCACGCCGTATTTCTTTGCCATCTCCACAGAACGGTTATGAAGCACTCCCGCACCCAAAGTTGCCAGATCAAGCATCTCATCGTAAGTGATCTCCTTGAGCTTGCGGGCATTCGAAACCTTACGCGGGTCTGCGGTATAAACACCGTCCACATCGGTATAGATCTCACAAGCATCTGCATGAAGTGCTGCTGCAATAGCTACGGCTGTGGTATCAGAACCGCCACGTCCAAGTGTGGTATAGTCATTATATTTATCAATGCCCTGGAAGCCTGTGACCACAACGATCCTGCGGTTATCCAGCTCTCTGCGGATACGTGCCGCATCGATCTTTTTCAGGCGTGCGCTACCGTGTGCACTTGTTGTGTGCATAGCCACCTGAAAGGCGTTCAGGGAAACAGCCGGTACTCCCAGACTGTCCATAGCCATGGACATCAGTGCCACTGACATCTGCTCTCCGATGGTAAAAAGCATATCCATCTCACGTTTCGGAGGTTTGTCATTGATATCTTTTGCCATGGTGATCAGCTCATCGGTATACTTACCCATTGCAGAAAGCACGACCACCACGTCGTTTCCTTTTTTGTAATCTTCGATACATCTTCTGGCAACGTTAAAGATACGCTCTTTGTTTGCCACAGAAGTACCGCCAAATTTTTTTACGATCAACATGTTCTTTTCTTCCCTTCGGCATCAATCCTTTACACGGATCATTGCCAGTACTTTTCCGGTAAGCTTGCTGATCTTCTCATAATATTCAGCCTGCTTCATCACCGGTGTGATAAATCCGAATTCGTCCGGAAGGTCATCCGGCTCAATGGTCTGTACATCACCAAAAGCTTTTTCCACTTCATCCATAGTAGTATCAGACACACGTACGAAGAAACGTCCCTCAACTTCATCCATATCCATAAGCTTCAGGGCATAGCTGCTCCAGTTTGTCATAATATTTCTGTGGAGATGCTTTGCTTCATCCACAACATCTGCAACTACTGCACTTGCAGTCGGAAGCTTACCTGCTCCGCTTCCGTAGAACATGGCATCTCCAAGAACGTTTCCGTGCACAAATACTGCATTAAACACATCATTTACACTGTAAAGCGGGCTGCTCTGGCCTACCAGGAACGGCGCTACCATTGCATAGAAAGAATCTCCGATCCTGCGGCTTGTGGCAAGAAGCTTGATGGTCATGCCAAGCTCTTTTGCATATTCCATGTCTGCCGGTGTGATCTTTGTGATTCCTTCTGTATAAATATCCTCGTAATTCAGGAATTTTCCGTATGCAAGTGAAGAAAGGATGGCGATCTTACGGCATGCGTCAGCACCTCCTACGTCTGCAGTCGGATCTGCCTCTGCATAGCCCTTTGCCTGGGCTTCCTTCAGAACCGTATCAAAATCACAGTTCTCTGTGCTCATCTTGTAAAGCATATAGTTGGTGGTTCCGTTAAGGATTCCTGTGATCTCATCGATCTCATCTGCTGTCAATGAAGAATTCAGTGCACGGATGATCGGGATACCACCGCCGCAGCTTGCCTCGAAAAGGAAGTTGATCTTTTTCTCTTTTGCAATTTCCATAAGCTCAGGACCGTATTTGGCAACCAGAGCTTTATTTGAGGTGCACACACTCTTGCCGGCTTCAAGTGCTCTTTTTGTAAAAGTATAGGCAGCACCGGTTCCTCCCATTACTTCTACTACAATTTTAACTTCCGGATCATTTACGATCTGCTCAAAATCATGAACAAGAATCTCTTCTACCGGATCTCCCGGGAACTCACGAAGATCCAGTACATATTTGATCTTAATCTCTTCCCCGGCTCTTTTGTTAATC
>OLOY01000939.1_pt1 | contig 14780 bp, 14 predicted proteins | sample 1672771 | NCBI WGS metagenome assembly OLOY01 (sample SAMEA3136722, study PRJEB25190) | human gut metagenome
GAATTTTCGAGAATCGTATGTGTTTCACTGTTTAGTTATCAAGGTTGTCTGTCTTCGCGACAGCTTGTTTATTATATCAGCTGTTTTTTATATTGTCAAGAACTTTTTTATTTATTTTTTCAAGTTTTTTTCAACAATTCGCATCAGCAACTCTGATATAATATCACATCCATTTATCTCTGTCAACAATTTTTTTAATTTTTTTTAGTTTCAATTTTGTTTCTGAGAAAATAGAAATCCGCCTCATTCAGAAGCGGATTTATCATACCATTGTTTTTCGTCTGCGTCAAGCACCTTTTTACATTTATTTACATTTATTTTTCATTTATTTATTTTGCATAAAATATATTCATAAAGATTTTAATCAGAATGTCTTTATCATACAAATAATTTAACAAAGGATCCTGCATGATAAGCTTCAGGGCTGTATCTCCCAGTTTCGTATTACACAAAACGGTAACTACTAAAAACAAAATCCAGACCATAATTACAAATTTCACGCCTCCCAGCAATCCCCCTGTGATTTTGTTTACCCCACGGATCACAGGAAGCCCAGCGATCAGATTTGTAGCCCAGGTAATACATCTTATGAACAAAGTTGCCAGTATAAAAGAAATCAAAAAGGAAATTCCATTTACTACAATTTGTGCCAGGTATCCAACGACATAATCTGAAAATGTATTCACCGAAAGATATTGATAAACTGATGAATTATTATTCTCTGTCAGCCCGCCGGACAACAGATCCGGGAACTCCAGATCAGATATGGCGTTCTCCTGGCTTTCTTCTGTCACAGTCTGGGCTTTTATTCCCTTTTCTTCTGCAAATTTGCTGCAGTTTTGCTGTATGGTTTCATATATAGATGTGTTTTCGCGGATATAGTTGTTCACATAAGGATTAATAAACCACACCAGAACAATAGACAGGACTACACATATCAGCGAAACTACTTCACGGATCAATCCGCGTCTGTAACCATGCAGGCAAGACAGGATCAAAATTGCAATCGCAATAATACCAGGCCAGGTTATATTCATATTATTCCTCCTATCCCAGCTTGATCACATCTACACCACTATCCAGAACGAGCAGATATCTGTTCCACCCAATCTTAAAGAAATCCTTAATGGTGCCGTCCACTGATCCCATATATTTCTGAACTCCTCTGCTGTTCATTACACATATCTGTGAACTGTTATACATCAGAATATTCCCACCGCTCAGTTTAATTGTAGTATATGGAATATTAAAATTCTGTTTGAATTTCAGATTACCATCTGTAGAATACACTTCCATCGTGTACTGCTTATCCTTGCTGTCATTCTTAAATACAAGCCCTATCATATCGTCATCGAAAAAGGTGCTGACAATTTCCTTTTCCACTTCCACCGTTTTACCTTCTTTGGGAATCTGACTTCCCTGGTAAAGAGTAAATCCATTATCTTTAAGCGCAACAGCGCGTCCCTTTTCCAGATATTGAATTTGGGGAATCACCACACCTTCATATTTATAGCCACTGACAATACGGTCATCTTCATTCTGGCCTACATCCCCAAAATTATAAAAAGCCACATAGCTGGTCGTATCATTCCCATCCACAAACTGGTAAGTAACCATCATGATAACCCCATCATCTGAAATGGCAACATCCAATGGATAACCAGGATCATCTACTTTCGTCTGGTTTTCTGCGATCAGACTTCCGTCTGTACTATAGAAATCAATCCAAGTGTCATCGCCTCCATCCAAAATTGCAGCAACCAGACCGCTTTTGGACACTCTGGCTTTTATAATACTGTAAGAAGTAGTAACGCTCCCTGTTTTGCCGGATTTATCGTAAATCTCCAGGGTAGTCCCATCTTTATCTGCTATTACTGCACGATTTCCTTTCACATCAGCCACAGGATTCTGCATTTGATACGTCTCACTCCAGATCGTATCCATACTATCCGAAACCAGAGACACTCCATCCGGACTATACCGTAAAATATCTCCATTCATTTCCACATAGCTGGTAGATACCACATCCTCCTGCTCACTGGATTTAACTATCTTATAATTATGGTAACTTCGTTTCTCCACATAAACAGCCACAGCTGTCACAGCTGCTACGAGCACAGCTGCTATGAGCACAGTTTTTTTCACAACACTTCTTTTGTAGCCGTTATGCGAATTTTCACCATACTCCCGTCCTGTGCTTCCCTGTTCTCTGGCAAGCCTTGCTTTTTCGGCAGCCAGTTTTTTCTTTTTATGTTTTCTCATCATTTTTTTAATTGTATTTGCCATTTTCCCCTTACCCTGCAGTATTTTAGTCGAACGGATATACTCCGCATTTACCTATCATCATTGATCATTCTGCAATCTGCAGCTGCCACAATCCAGAATTTATTATAACACATATATCTAAGGTAATACAATTACTTGTCCGGGATAAATGATTTCGTCTTCTTTTATACCATTCAAAGCACAAATCCGACTTATTTCCTTTGCATCACCATAACGTTCCAGGCTAATCTGAAAAAGTGTGTCTCCCGGCTGTATCACATAAGATTCATGGACAGATTCTGAAGCAGCTGTTTCGTTTTCCTTTTGCAGCTCCTCCCGCATTCTTTTCTGGGCTTTTCTCGTATCTGCCTCTTCTCTGTAAATCTGCTCTGTTTTATCAGACTGATCAATTTCTCCTGTCTGATTCGCTGGTTTGGGAGTCTGTTGTACAGAAACTTCCTTTTTTTCATTTTCCTTACTCTTTATAGTTTTCTTTTTTATTTTTTCGTTATCTGTAGATTTCTTTTCTATCTTCGGGGTTGGTGATGGCGTAATTTCTTCTATAATCACAGAGGACGCAGTTTTACTTTGATCCTGAGAATATCCAGGGTTCTGAAAATTCCTGTAAAAATTCATTCCCACCGTCAACACAGCAATTGCCAGACACACAGGCACTGCATAGGAGAAAACTGAAACTGTATTTTTTTCTTTTTCCTCCTTTGTTTTTTCCGTAATGATCTTTCTGAAATCCTTCACAGCCCTGTCTTCATATTTTTCTGTCAGGTCCAACTGAAGCTTCTCGTTTTTCTCCACCATATAATTTTGCATACAGATATTTTTCTCATAATACAGATAATAACCTTCCAATCGTATCATAGTATTGTTCTCATAACGAAAAAAAGCATCTTCGCTTTCCTGAGGTTCCATAAGCATCAACACCTTTTCTCCTCCGAAATGCTTCAGATGTACTTTTTCCAGAAGTTCTGTTGCCTCCATAGATATCCGTGGTTGAGAAAAGAACCAGCCAACAATCTCCTGATCTTCAAAATATTTCTTTTGGTCTTCGTGAATCTGTTTCCATACCTGTCCGGAAAAGTCCACATGATCTACAGCAGCTTCCATATCTTCTGCCATAACAGCTCCTCTGATAAACAGATATGCTGTTCCTGTCTTCCATTTTATTTCTCCTATAAGTACAGCAACCCTTCCCTTCTGTACCTCCTGGTTTTCTTCTGTCCTGGCCAGCCTTATCAGAAATGTATATACATAATCCTCCATATAGATTTTGTATTTTTCTCCTGCCACTCCTATCTGCCTTATATTTCTGGGCAGGCAAAATCCTTCCTCCCCCTCTTGTATATCTGGATTTTCCTCCTTATAAATTACTTCTATCATTTCCAAATCACCCCTTCGGCTATCAGAATAGCATACAGAAACTGCGGATTTTATCAGATTGTAAGAGCAATCTCCAAAAACTTACCGACAGATTTTGCATCATGCATAAATAGCATTCATTAAGGATATGATAAATCAGACAGAGACTCTCTTGATTTCTCTGTTCACAGACATATAAGCAAAAACAATAGTAAAGCCGTAAATAAACAGGAGAAATTTTATGGTGTTTTATGTAAACTCTCAAAAAAAAGAATCCTCTAGCGAAATTGCCTTTCTTCTAAGAAAATGCATTCTCCATCATCCGGGTCCATGGTCTGAACTGGTCTTTCTCTGCATAGGCAGTGACCGCGTAACCGGCGACTGTCTAGGGCCTTATATCGGTCATCAACTGAGCCAGAAGGAAATACACGGAGTTTATGTCTACGGAACTCTGTATCATCCTGTGCATGCTCTGAATCTGGAAAAGGCATCTGACTTTATCCATACCCATCATCCCCAGGGACTTGTCATTGCCATTGATGCCTCTCTGGGCAAAAAAAAGCACCTGGGGTATGTGACCATTGCAGATGGTGCACTTTACCCAGGTGCCGGAGTCCAAAAAGAACTTCCTCCTGTAGGTGATATCCACATCACAGGGATCGTAAACATTGCAGGTATGCTGGAGCAGCTGACGCTTCAGACAACCCGGCTGTCTACAGTGATCTCACTGGCAGATACCATTACACAGGGAATTTTAAATTATACAAATTCCTTGATTTGTTTGTAGATGCCTTCTGCATCCAGACCATATTTCTCAAGAAGAGCTGTTGCAGGGCCGGATTCTCCGAATACATCATTTACACCGATACGTTTTACAGGTACAGGTGCTTTTTCAGACAGGCATTCGCATACAGCTCCGCCAAGTCCGCCGATTACAGAATGTTCCTCTACAGTTACAACTTTACCTGTTTCTTTGGCAGCTGCAACTACAAGTTCCTCATCCAGAGGTTTAATTGTGTGGATGTTGATCACTTTTGCATCTACACCGTCTGCTGCAAGCTTCTCTGCTGCTTCAAGGGCAGGAGCTACACAAAGACCGTTTGCAATAATGGTAAGGTCTTTTCCCTCACGAAGAACAATACCTTTACCTAATTCAAATTTATAATCTGGTCTGTCATTGATAACAGGAGCTGCCAGACGTCCAAATCTCATATATACAGGTCCAACATGCTCATAAGCTGCTTCTACCATAGCTTTTGCTTCAATATCATCAGAAGGGCAGGCAACAACCATTCCAGGAATTACTCTCATAAGAGCAAAATCCTCGCAGCACTGATGGGTAGCACCATCTTCACCTACAGAGATTCCACCGTGAGTAGCACCGATCTTTACATTGATCTTCGGATAAGCAATAGAATTACGAACCTGCTCAAAAGCACGTCCTGCTGCGAACATTGCAAATGTGCTGGCAAAAGGAACTTTTCCTGTTGTAGCCAGACCAGCAGCAATACCCATCATATTGCACTCAGCAATACCGCAGTCAATATGACGTTCCGGGAATTCTTTTTTGAACATACCTGTCTGAGTAGCTGCAGCAAGGTCAGCGTCCAGAACAACCAGGTTCTCATGTTTCTTACCTAATTCAACCAGTGCAGCACCGTAGCTTGCTCTTGTTGCGATCTTCTTTACTTCTGACATAATGCTTCACCTACCTTTTCTAAGTCTGCCATTGCCTGTGCATACTGCTCATCATTTGGAGCTTTGCCATGCCATCCGGCCTGGTTTTCCATGAAGGAAACGCCTTTTCCTTTAACAGTTTTCATAATGATTGCTGTAGGCATTCCTTTAGTAGCCTTAGCTTCATCAAAAGCTGCCTTTAACTGATCCATATCATTTCCGTCTGCAACGTTGATCACATGGAAGTTAAATGCTTCAAATTTCTTATCGATCGGGTATGGAGAACATACATCGTCAATCTTACCATCGATCTGAAGTCCATTGTTATCTACGATCACTACAAGGTTGTCCAGTTTTCTGTGGCCTGCGAACATAGCAGCTTCCCATACCTGGCCTTCCTGGATCTCACCATCACCTAATAAGGTGTATACACGATAGCTTTCGTTGCTTAATTTAGCGGAAAGTGCCATACCTACTGCTGCAGAAATTCCCTGTCCAAGAGAACCACTGGACATATCAACACCCGGGATATGCTTCATATCCGGATGTCCCTGTAAATAAGATCCCAGATGACGAAGAGTCTTCAGGTCTTCTTTTGGGAAAAATCCTCTTTCTGCAAGTGCAGAATAGTATCCTGGTGCTGTGTGGCCTTTGGAAAGTACAAAACGGTCACGGTCAGCTTTTTTAGGATCCTTAGGATCAATGTTCATTTCTTCAAAATATAAGTATGTGAATACATCTGCTGCAGACAGAGATCCGCCCGGATGTCCTGCTTTTGCAGCATGTACTGCTGTAACGATATCCTTGCGGACTTCGTTTGCAATTTTCTGAAGTTCTAATTTTTCCATTATTATAAATTCTCCTTATTCACCAAATACGGCTTTATAGTCGTTCTGGAATTTCACAATACCAGCATCTGTCAGAGGATGTTTTGTCATCTGGACAATTACATTGTATGGAACAGTTGCAATGTCAGCACCTGCAAGTGCGCAGTCTGTTACATGGATTGGATTTCTTACGCTTGCAGCGATGATTTCTGTCTCAATTCCTGCTACTTCGAAGATCTCAGCGATCTCACGGATCAGATCTACACCTCTTGTAGAAATGTCATCAAGCCTTCCAAGGAACGGAGATACATAGGTAGCGCCTGCTCTTGCTGCCAGAAGTGCCTGGTTCGCAGAAAAGATCAGAGTAACGTTTGTTTTGATTCCTTCTGAATGAAGAACTTTAACTGCTTTCAGGCCTTCTACTGTCATAGGAATCTTAACTACCATGTTCGGATGGATTGCTGCAATAGCACGTCCTTCTTTAATCATACCTTCAGCGTCTGTTGTTGTAGCTTTTACTTCACCGCTGATCGGTCCGTCCACAATAGATGTAATCTCTTTAATTACTTCTTTGAAATCTCTTCCTTCTTTTGCGATCAGAGATGGATTTGTAGTAACACCACAGATCACACCCATATCATTAGCTGCTTTAATATCCTCTACTTTTGCTGTGTCAATAAAAAATTTCATCTTAAAAACCCTCCTGTTTTTTGCTTGATTACGTTGATATCCAGAATTTCTCTGTTGATAACTTCATTATAACAAGCTTCCGGAAAAGGTCAATCCCTGTGAAATTTTATTAATAATTTTTGTATTAATAATGTATGTTTTTATAAATAATGATTTCTACCTGTTCCTATGCATTATTTCTGTCCAACTGATAATTCTATATGTCAGACTGGGACATTCTGCGCAGCTGTTTGAAATAGTTTTTATCAGTTCTTACACCAGCCCTTTACATTATTAATAATAATTTTTTGAAAACATATTTAATTATTTTTTTCCAAAGGGTTATTTCTGACATGAGCATAACCTGTAGTGCGTCTTGCTATTAGTTTAGGAGTATACTCAATATTATACAGGCTGATAGGAGCTGTGTCTGTAAGAAACTGCTCCTTCGCATCAATTTTGCGGATTATGATATCGCAGGCATCCTGTCCCTTAAGTGCTACAAAATGATCAATGGTAGTCAATGAGATCCTGCGGATCCCGGAATAAAAAATATTGTCACATCCAATCACCGACACATCTCTGGGAACATGCACCTTTGCCTCATGCAGTGCATCCAGTGCACCGATGGCCATCATATCATTCTGTCCTGCAATAGCAGTAAACTGGCGTCCCTCCTGCAAAAGCTCCATGGTAAGCTCATAGCCCATAGAATATTCAGAATCCATTCTGGGGATCTGCGAATCTATGGACTCATCTGCTGCTTTAATGATCACATGCTCCTTCAGCCCCTCTTTTTCATATTCTTTTACAAAGCCATTCACCCGTTTGGTTCTCTGCCATTGTCTCTTTGTCAGTGGCGGTGTAATAAATGCCACATCCCTGTGTCCCAGATCCAGCAAATGTCTTGCCATAAGTCTGCCCACTACGGTATTATCCTGATTAATGGCATCTACAGTAGTAGTTTTCTCTTTGTTACTGATAATAACAAGGGGAATTGTCTGTGCCATTTCCTCTACCTGCAACTGAAAATCCGGATTTGGGTTGCAGCTGTAGATAATTCCCTGAGGCTGCAGTGTCTGCATCATCCGCAGATATTTTTCCTCCAGCCTGGGGTCTCTCTGGGTATTACAGATAAAAACTCCATACCCCTGTTTATCCGCCACTGTCTCAATCCCCTGTAAAAGCAATACATAATAAGGATTGGTAATGGTAGGGCAAAATACAACGATCAGCCTGTCCTTTTTACTTTCTTTTTTGTTTCTGCGGCCAGGAAGCTGATATCCCAATTCTCTGGCTGCCATCTCCACTTTCTCTACGGTTTCCCTGGAAAAAGAAACATTATACTTTTTATTCAGTACCATAGATACCGTAGCCTGAGACACACCAGCCTTTTTAGCCACATCAGAAGATGTTGCTTTTTTCTTTGCCAAAGGGCTCCCTCCTTTGCATCAAAGTTCCACTCTTCCTTCCAGGGCACGAAGCAACGTCACTTCATCAATATACTCCAGATCTCCGCCTACAGGTACTCCGCTGGCAATCCGGCTCACTCTGATTCCGGTAGGTTTAATCAGTTTACTGATGTACATAGCTGTGGTTTCACCTTCCAGACTGGAGTTCGTGGCAATGATCACCTCTTTGACCTCATCTTTGGTAAGGCGCTGCATCAGTTCCTTGAGTTTGATATCATCCGGCCCTATTCCCAGCATAGGAGAAATAGCTCCGTGAAGCACATGGTAAACGCCTTCAAATTTTCCCGTCTTTTCATAAGCTGCCAGGTCTCTGGTATTCTCCACAACCATGATCACAGAGTGATCACGTTTGGGATTCGCACAAATAGGGCAGATTTCTTTATCTGTCAGCGTATAACAGCATTTACAATACTGCACATTCTCTCTGGCATTTACAATGGATGCAGTAAGCTGTTCAACCTGATCTCTGGGCATATTCATAATATGAAAAGCCAGCCGTTGGGCTGATTTCGCTCCAATTCCCGGCAAATGGGAAAGCTGCTCGATCAGCCTGTTAATATGACTGCTGTAATATTCCATCAGAATGGAAGACCTCCTCCAAGTCCGCCCAGTCCTCCTGTAAGTTTGGACATCACTGCTGTGGATTCCTCTTCCACCTTGCGAAGCGCTTCATTGGTCGCTGCCACGATCAGATCCTCCAGCATTTCAATATCGTCAGGATCTACAACCTCTTCCTGCAGTTTTACCTTTATCACTTCTCTTTTACCGGAAATAGTCACTTCTACAGCTCCGCCGCCTGCAGCAGCTGTAAATTCCTTTTCTTCCAGTGCTTTCTGGTTCTCTTCCATCTGGCGCTGCATTTTCTGCGCCTGTTTCATTAAATTATTCATATTTCCCGGCATACCCATGCCCGGAAATCCTCCACGTTTTGCCATGGCGGTATCCTCCTCAATTTCATTCACTTTCATTTTTATTCTATTTCATCAGGATCCTCTTCTGTGACTATATCCATATGGATATTCTCGCGAATCGCCTGATCTACGCTTACCTGTGCCAGGTTGGTATGCTGATGCTTATTGGCCACCAACATCTGGATCTCTACGGATTTTCCTGTCTGTGCTGCAATAATATCCTGCAATTCTTTCACTGCTTCCGGATTATCCACATAAGTCTGTCCCAGAAAATCCTGAAACTCTACATACAGAACAGATTCTCCTGTCTCTCCATTGTATTTCGGCACAGATTTCTGCAGCATCTGCTTAAACATTCCTGTAGTCTGTCCGATAATCGTTCTCCATCCGGCTACGATTTTCTGCAGATCCTCCGGAGCTGCTTTAGCAGGTGCAGCCTGATGGTTTTCAGGGTTATCTCCTGATATATCCGGTCTTTTTTCTCCACTGCTCTGAACGATCACCTGCTGTACCGGTCTTTCATCTATACGCTGTTCCAATACTCTCAGACGATCCAGAACTGAATCCAGATTGGTCTCCATTGCAGGACGACATAGCTTGATCAGGGCAATCTCCACCAGGACTCTTTTCTGGGCAGCATAACGGATCTGATTCGACAGATCCGAAAAGATACGGATATAACGCATCAGTGTTTCCACATCCAGCATTGTACTCTCTTCCTTCAGAAGCTTCATATTCTCAGAAGAAACATCGATAGCCTCCTCTGGTTCCTCGGAAGTTTTTACCAAAAGAAGGTTGCGCATATACCATGTAAAATCCCCTACAAACTGTCCTAATTCTCTGCCGCCTACAATCAGCTCCTCCAAAATATGGATAGAGCCTGTCACATCCCCCTGGATTACTCGCCGAAGGAGCTTGCTGAACACCTCTGTGTCCACAGCTCCTAGGACTTCCAGAACCTTATCATAGGTCAGGGTCTGTCCCAGATAAAAGGCAATACACTGATCCAACAGACTGAGAGCATCTCGCATAGAGCCATCTCCGGCCTTGGCAACATACCGGACTGCCTTCTCTTCTGCCTCCACTCCCTCAATATTCAGAAGTTCTTCCAATCTGGATGCAATGGTATCTATGGTAATCCTGTGAAAATCATACCGCTGACACCTGGACAGGATCGTAATAGGAATCTTGTGTGCCTCTGTTGTTGCCAGAATAAAGATCACATAAGATGGCGGCTCCTCCAGTGTTTTCAGCAGAGCGTTAAACGCCCCTGTGGAAAGCATATGAACCTCATCAATGATGTAGACTTTATATTTTCCCTCTGTAGGACGGTAGGATACCTCCTCCCTGATCTCACGGATATTATCCACACCATTATTGGAAGCAGCATCGATCTCTATCACATTCATGGCAGTTCCTGCCTGGATTGCCTTACACATGGCGCACTGGTTGCAGGGACTTCCATCCACAGGATGCTCACAGTTCACTGCCTTTGCCAGGATCTTAGCTACTGTGGTTTTACCTGTACCTCTGGTTCCGCAGAACAGATAGGCATGACCAATACGATTATGCTTAATCTGGTTTGTCAGGGTAGTTACTATATGATCCTGACCCTTAACATCCGCAAAATTATCTGGTCTGAATTTCCTGTAAAGGGCAGTATAACTCATGAATTCACTCCTGTTCTATAACATTTCTGATAAACCATACAGTCAGAATCAGTCTCCAAAGCTGATACCGATCTGCTTGGCAGCAAGTACCAGCTGATCTTTCGGAGAAACCATTTTCAGCTTGCCTGCACATTCCTCCAACGGAATACGTTTGATCTTGCCGTTAACCACACCGATCATCACGCCGTAAGCTCCATCCACAATAGCCTGGGCTGCTCCTGCACCGATTCTGGTGGAAAGAACACGGTCATAAGGGCAGGGCTCTCCGCCTCGCTGTGTATGTCCCGGAACAGTAACACGCACTTCGCTTCCAATCTCCTGGAAAATCTGATCTGCGATTTCATAGGATACAGATGGGTATTTCTTTGCTCTTGCTTCCAGTTTTTCTTTGTATTTCTTTTTCGGAAGTTCTGCATCTTCTTTGGAAATCGCACCCTCAGCAACTGCAAGAATAGTAAAACGCTTGCCTGCTTTCGCACGTTTCTGGATTGCTTCGGTAACCTTCTTGATATCATAAGGAATCTCAGGGATCAGAATGATATCTGCACCACCGGCCACACCTGCATGAAGAGTAAGGCTTCCAACCTTATGTCCCATGATCTCTACAATAAACACACGGCCATGAGAAGAAGCTGTGGTATGGATACAGTCAATGGCATTGGTCGCAATGTTAACTGCACTCTGGAAACCAAAGGTCATATCTGTGCCATAAATGTCATTATCGATGGTCTTCGGAAGATGAATAATATTCAGCCCCTCCTCACGAAGAAGATTGGCTGTCTTCTGCGTACCATTACCTCCCAGGATAACCAGACAATCAAGGCAAAGCTTATAATACGTTTGCTTCATAGCCTCAACTTTATCCAGTCCATTTTCATCCGGAACACGCATCATCTTGAATGGCTGTCTGGAAGTACCCAGAATAGTACCTCCCTGAGTCAGTATGCCGGAAAAATCTTTAGATGTAAGCATACGGTACTTTCCATAGATCAGTCCCTTATATCCATCATCAAATCCATAAACTTCCAGTTCATCCACACTATTGGACAATCCCTTAACAACGCCTCGCATAGTTGCATTTAAAGCCTGGCAGTCGCCACCGCTGGTAAGCATACCAATTCTTTTAATCATGATAGTATCCTCCATTTCATCCGCTTTGCTACTTGCCCATAACCAAATAACTGCCTGCAGCTGATTCGGTTAAATTTCTGTATGATCACAGAAACAGTAGACCGCATGTACTCTCAATATTATATAATATTTCCCTTTTTCACACAATAGCGTTCCAGAATTTTCTGCAACTTACCCTGAATGTATTGACAAAACGCTCTCCAGACTATATAATAAATTCCGCGCAGCCGGGGAGATAGCGGTGCCCTGTACCTGCAATCCGCTACAGCAGGGGTGATGCCAATCTGAGGCTTGTATCTTGTGGAGCTGCCCTCTATAAGTGGCGTTGACGTTTGGGTCTTACGCAACAGGAATCTGTGAACCGTGTCAGGGCAGGAATGCAGCAGCACTAAGCAGAAGCTCTTGTGTGCCGTGAGGGTGCCTGGACTGAGTTAACTGTAGAGGTAACGTCTGTGAGACCATTCCGAGGTGCGGCGCGCAAAAAAGAATATTCATGATGCGAATCATCATATAAAATAAAAAGCATTCTAGATTTTATCTTTACGATAATCTCCTGAATGCTTTTTTCTTTAATCTTCCACAGCTTGCACCCTGCTTTTATTTTTGTACTTCTTCATCACATGAAAATAGTATGGAACCAGCGGTACCAACGCGGCAATCCAGGCTGCCGGATCAGCCATGCAGACTCCTGCAAAAGAAGTATGTCCCGCGATCAGTACAACGATTCCTGCTCTTGCTACCAGTTCGAATACGCCACCTATCATTGGCACAAGTCCATATCCCATTCCCTGAAGGGTATTTCGATATAAAAAGATACTTCCAAGAAATGGATAAGCCCAGAATACCGTTCTGAAATATGTAACGGATACCTGCACTACATCCTGTTCTGACGGATCTACGAAAAGGTAGGTCAGATATTTTCCAAAGAAAAACATCAGGAGCATGACGAAGATACTCCATCCCCAGATCATTAACTGCGTATAGCGCACGCCCAGTTTCACACGATCCATTTTACCGGCGCCACGATTCTGTCCCACATAGGTTGCAATAGTTGCACCAAAGGATGTAAATACTGTGACAAAGATATTCTGAATCTTACCTGCCGCAGAGAATCCTGCCATATGTATAGGCCCGTAAATATTGACCGCACCTTGAACGATAATCGTTCCGATGGCAGTGATGGAAAACTGCAGTCCCATAGGTATTCCAAGTTTCAGAAGTCTGCTAAAACTATCCCAGGATATCTCGAAATTCTTTCTCTCCAGGTGAAGGATTGGAAATCTTTTTACAATATAAATCAGGCAGCATACTGCCGAGATTCCCTGCGCGATCACCGTCGCATATCCGCAGCCTTCCACGCCCATTCCAAATATTACTATAAATACAACATCAAGAATTACGTTGATCACTGCTGAGATAATAAGAAAGTACAGTGGTGATTTCGAATCTCCCAAAGCTCTTAAAAACGCCGCAAGAGCATTGTAAGCACCTGTAACAATAAGTCCGGCGTAAATAATTCCCATGTATGCAGTTACATCATTAAATACTTCTTCCGGTGAATTCATCAAATGCAGAATCGGTTTATTTGCCAGACCGAATCCTATCGTCATTGCAATAGAAAATGCTGCCATCAGGTAGATGGACATTGCGACATAATGTCGCATCCTGTCAAACCTTTTAGCGCCAAACATCTGCGCTACAATAATTGCGAATCCACTGCTAAGCCCATTCAACCAGCCTGTTACAAAAAACATCAAAGATCCGGTGCTTCCAATTGCCGCAAGTGCATTTACACCGATAAATTTTCCGGCAACGATCGAGTCCGCAATGTTATAAAACTGCTGGAAAAGATTTCCCAGACACATGGGAATCATAAATTTTATGATCAGACTCACCGGATTGCCGATTGTCATATCATTTGTTGTATCTCTTTTCATTCTTTCGCCTCAAGCCTCTCCTGTTCTAATTTTCGCGCTGCTTTTTCCTGTTTCTTTTTCTCACGAAGTCTTTTGAAGAAATCAGACAGCATTGTGGAGCATTCTTCTTCCAGAACACCCTGCGTAATTTTTACCTGGTGATTAAACCCCTCTACCTGCAGAAGATTCATAACTGAACCCGCACAGCCTGCCTTAGCATTCATACAGCCAATCACAACTTCATCAATTCTGGACTGCACAAGCGCTCCGGAACACATCTGGCATGGTTCCAACGTCACATACATCGTACATCCCTCTAACCGCCAGTCGCCAAGCTTCTTACTGGCTTTTCGGATTGCATTCAACTCTGCATGAGAGAGTGTGTTTTTATCTGTATTTCTTCTATTATATCCGCGTGCAATAATCTTTCCTTCATATACGATCACGCAGCCAATTGGTACTTCTTCCAAAGCCTCCGCTTTCTTTGCCTGCCGGATAGCTTCTTTCATAAAACGTTCCTGATCTGTCAATCTCTGCCTTCCTTTCCCATTTTTAACATAAAAAAAGCCCGGAGCTTCTTAACCCAAGCAAATTGAAATGTAACTTTATACGTTGAAGCTTACTCAAACTCAAAATATAGCAAGCTTTTTCGTTTGAAATAACGATAGCAAAAATCTATTATAAAATCAACCCATTTGCAAAATTTTTGCAGTCAATCGGATATTCGCAGTTACTGTTCATCGGAATAGGCTGTAAAAATTCGTGAAAAGCTTGCAAAAATTCATGAACTGGACAAACTGAAGGAAATGAGATAATCACGACCACCGGCTTAGCCGGTGGTTTGCTTTGACCCTATAAGGGTCTATTA
>OLOY01000950.1_pt1 | contig 14527 bp, 9 predicted proteins | sample 1672771 | NCBI WGS metagenome assembly OLOY01 (sample SAMEA3136722, study PRJEB25190) | human gut metagenome
GCTCAAGGCAGTAGGTGGGAATTTTGTTTTATATCTGTGCGAGTATAGTATAAAGGAAGACGGTTACGTTGTGATTTAGCGTAACCGTCTTTTTTATATCATAGAAAATTACGTACTGACGAACGAATCAGCAGAGCCATCGAGTAGGATTTCAATGGTAGGAGTATGTCAATGCGATAAAAAAATATTATGGACATTTTCGACAAAATTAGAGCATAGCTGTACAGTATTAAGACTTTATCATAAGAATGAGCAGGAAATCTGTTATGATCAGGATTACTAGGAAGACAATAGAAATGGTCATAGAATAGATATTCTGGATCTGGTTTGGATTCTGCGGATCACATTTAATCTGAACATGCTTTCCGGGGGCTTTGTCAAGGCGTAAAAACTCGATTCGGTCAGCTGTGTAGTTTTGTTCCTTGTAGGTGTAAGAGTACTTCACATAGTTATGATAATTGGAACTATGAGGCTTGTTAGGATTATTTGAGCGGCTGACAGATGATATAACAGCATCTACAGGTACGTAATCATGATATTTTATGGCGGAACAGATAGGTATTGCCAGAAAAAAAACAGTTCCAATTACGCAGCAGCCCAGAATAACCGGTAAAATTTGTCGGGCTTTTGGATTTACGGTGACACTCATGATTTTTTTCCTTTCTTGGTTGATAGTCTGATAATTTACGGGGGATTAATTATGCAGGATAAAAATGTACTGTGATCGAGCAGATCTCACTGTTTGTGGCAGTACGCATATTCGGGCCCCATATGCCGGCGCCGGAAGTAACGATGTTGTGCATAGTCCCTTTTTTCAGGTAACCGCAGGAATTTTCCCAGATCAGGCCGGTGATGATGTTCAGAGGGAACAGCTGGCCGTCATGAGTATGACCGCAGAGATCAAGATCTGCGCCTGCGGCTGCCACTTCATCCAGCTGCCCGGGCTGATGATCCATAAAAATAATCGGGAGTGTTTTGTCAAGGCAGGCTGTAAGCTGGTCAGGATCCTTACGGGTGTCGGACATTTTTCGGCAGCGTGAAGGATCCTTACGGCCTGTCAGAGAAAACCGTTTATCTATGAGGACGGTTTCGTCATCGAGAAGCCGAATGTTGGCAGATTCCAGAAAATTCCGCATTCTGGAATCATCATAATCTTTTTTTGCATTGCGGAAGGTAAAACCGGCCAGAATCGGTTCGCTGAGATCATGGTTGCCCCAGCAGGCATAAACGCCGTATCTGGATTTCAGCGAACGGAGAATGGCCGCTGTTTTTTTCGGGTTTTTGATCCCCTCATATTCGTTATCAAAAATATCGCCGGCAATACAGATCAGATCCGGATCTTCGGCGTTGATCTTTTTTACAAGAAGCCCGGCATGTTTTTCTCCGATGCTGTAACCGAAATGAATGTCTGCGAGCAGGACGATCTTTAGAGAGTCCATTCCCTTCACCTGCTTGTCTATTTTCACATCATAAGCTTTTGTCTTAATATTCCACTGGTTAAAAATTCCATAGAGACTGACACCGATGATCAGAAGGGTGCAGACAGCGCCTGTGACTACGAAGGCTTTCCGGGAATACATCCAGGCCGGATGAAGCGTATGCTTCAGGATCAGTCTGCAGAGATCTGTAGTTACGATTACGATCAGGATGTAAAGAAATGTTCCCTGAAAATAATTTGCCGTATTTTTCAGGAAGCGATGGAGCGCAGGAGGCTTCCGGATGAGAAAACAGGTCAGAAGAGAAGTGGACAGAAAAATATAAACACCTGCAAAGCATGCCCGGAACGCAAAGGTCTGGAAAAAATGAGTGCAGGCAGCCATCCACAAAATCATCCAACGGACGATATAAATATTAATGAGAATATATAATGGTGCGAGAAAGATGGCAAGCATGGTGTGTGATACCTCCATTTGTGGCAAGCAATAAGCGGTGAGCAGGACTGATCGCTGCAGATACTTTTGGGATTGATACATAGCATTTCCATAAATTACTGCAGCATGTTCGGAATAACTTTTTTTGATGCATTGATTCATGGAACTGCTATAGTATACAGCAAATAATAATTTTTGGCAAAAGAACATATATTAGGAAAAAGAACGCTTATGGTGTTTTTATGAAAAAATATGCGCTTCTTCGATATTGTCTGGTGTTTCTGGCAATTGTTCTTCCTTATTTTTCGGCGGCAGCCATTAATGGACCTGAGATGGTTCTGGCAGAGAGAGTGCCGGATATGGAAGAATATCTCCCGGTCATTGTTTTTTCGCAGATTTCCCCGGAAATGAAAAAAGAAACCATAAAAGCGCAGACTGTGATCGCACGGTCGAATATTCAAAGGTGGCTGGGCGAGGGGAAAAATCTCGCAGAGATCCTGAGGGAAAACGGAAATACAGAGGAAGTCTGGAGATATTTTTTTGCAGAAAAAAGGCAGATCTATGAGCAGACAGCAAAAGAGACGGGTGGGCAGGTACTTACATATGAAGGAAAAGTGAGACTGACTCCCTGGCATAAGAGAAGTGCCGGGAAAACCCGCAGCGGGGAAGAAGTTTTTCATGATGAGGCGTATACATATCTGAAATCGGCAGATAGCAGTGAGGACAAAAAATCTCCGGATCATATAAAAATCGTGGAAATTCCTGCGGGACAGCTTTCCGGGGAGCTGAAGATCAAAAAGCGGGACAGTGCCGGTTATGTGACAGAGCTTACGATTGGGGAAACACTTTTGGAGGGAGAAAGCTTTGCAGCGGGAATGGGACTGGAATCCGCGAATTTCAGTTTGAAGAAAAAGGATGATATTTATTATCTGCGAGTGCGTGGCAGCGGTCATGGTGTGGGATTTTCCCAGTTTGGTGGAAATGAGATGGCAAAAAACGGAAGCAGTGCGGAGGAGATCCTGAAAAGATATTTTCCGGAGATGGAGTTGAAAGCTGAGGATTAAAGAAAGTCAGGCATCAGAAGCAACGTCTGATAAAAAAATATTCAGAAAATGAATAGACAGCCATATTCTGGACACTCTATAGATATAGAAATGGTGACCGAAACGGCAGCAGCGGGAAAGAAAGATGTCCGTTTTACTGTTTTTTCTGTTACTGAAAATGAACATATCAGACAGAGGTGGAAAGAATATGAAAAGTAAAATCGTGAGAGGTATTATCAACGGAGGAGTTCTGGCAGCAGTAGCGGCACTTGGGATTACTGTTTATCAGTTTGGAACAAAGCCCATCGCAGAAAATCCCCAGGAGGAAAATTCTGCACAGGTAGAAGAGACCGGGCTGGAGGAGGAGCTTTCGGACGGAGAAAACGCAGAAGATGCTGCAGCTGCGGGAGATGGCTGGCAGGATGCAGTACAGGATGAGATTTCTGATGGAGAAAACGGAGATGAAGCAGGTTTGTCAGGAGCTTCAGAAGCCGGAGCAGATGCAGACGGAGTGACCGGAAGCATCCGTGAGACTGCAGGAAGTGGTACAGCCGAAAATGCAGCGGCATATGCAGATAATGGAAGTGGTACGGAGGATAGGAGCGTGTCTGCGGCAGCAGGTGCAGAAGGTGCTGGAAATACAGCAGATAATGTCGGAAATGCAGCGGCAGAGGGAGCGGTGAATAACGGAGCTGGAGCTTCCACAGATACCGCGGAGACCTCAGCTGTCGGAATTGCGGCACAGGTCTTGGATTTTACGGAGGATTCCATTATGGAATGGCCGGTCAGAGGAACAGTTCTAGTGGATTATAATATGGATGAAACCGTATATTATCCGACTTTGGATCAGTATCGTGTAAGCCCTGCCATTGCTTTGCAGGCAGTGGAGGATGCGCCGGTGTATGCGGCGGCAGATGGTCAGGTGCTTTCTGTTGTACAGGATGCCTGTACGGGAACGACTGTGACTATGGAGCTGGGAAATGGTTATCAGGCAGTATATGGGCAGCTGAAGGACCTTACTGTGGCAGAAGGTGACACAGTAAAGGAGGGTGAAGTGATCGGAAATATCAGTGCACCTACAAAATATTATTCTGTAGAAGGCCCGAATCTTTATTTTGCAATGAAAAAGGATGGCGTGCCGGTAGATCCGTTTGAATATCTGGAATGACAGGGAAAATCGAAAAACAGATCTATCGGGGAAATTTCTGGAAACAGAGGATACGGGATGGGAGGTATATGCATCCCGTATCCTCTGCCTTGTGAATCATGCTGCCGGTTACTGAGAACGGAGTGAGCAGTAACCAAAAATTTCCATTTATGTAGGAAAAGAATCTTTTTTACCGGAAAGAAACCGTGTATAATCTATATTATAAATATGCATACAAGGACAGATATAACAGGACAAAAGAAGAGGTACATAAGTTATGAACATTAATGAAATAGCCAGGCTTGCCGGAGTTTCCAGAGCTACGGTATCCAGATATCTGAATAATGGATATGTCAGCAGTGAAAAAAAAGAAGTCATCCGCAGGGTGATCCAGGAGACAGGATATCAGCCATCCTCCCAGGCACAGACACTGCGGACCAAAAAAACCAGTCTCATCGGTGTCATCCTTCCAAAGATCAATTCAGATACCATAAGTCGTGAGGTGGAAGGGATCAGTGATATTCTTACACGGAGAGGATATCAGCTTATCCTTGCTAATACCAATAATGATGTGGAAGAAGAACTGAAATACCTTTCTCTGTTTAAAGAACGCCAGGTGGACGGAGTGGTTCTTATTGCTACCATGTTTACCAGAAAGCATAAACAGATGCTGAAGGATTACAAGGTGCCGATCGTGATCCTGGGACAGCATCTGGACGGATACCCATGTATTTATCAGGACGATCATAAAGCAGCTTTTCAGGTCACGGAGAAGCTGTCAGAGAAGGGAAAAAAGTTTGCCTATATCGGCGTTACAGATAAGGACGAGGCAGTTGGTGCCTGCCGGAAAAAGGGTTTTATGGATGCTATCCATAAAGCTAAGCTGGAGGTCGTGCCGGAGAGGATGAAGATAGGAAACTTCACCATGGATTCCGGTTATGAGATGGCGAAGGAGCTTTTTGAGGAGGAGCCTTCCATAGATTCTCTTGTGTGTGCTACGGATACTATGGCGGTGGGAGCCATGACTTATTTGAAGGAAATCGGGCTTCGCATTCCCGAGGATGTTCAGATCGCAGGGATTGGGGATGGAGTTCCGGGTAAGATCGTGGAACCGAAGCTGACAACGGTACATTTTTATTATAAGACCAGCGGAATGGAGGCAGCAGCCATGCTGGCTGATCTTATTGAGAACGATACCGGGATCAGCAAGGAAATAAAAATGGGATGTGAACTTGTGGAACGGGAATCTCACAGGTAACAGAGAATATCCTCGCAGACAGAGGAAGAAATTATAAGTTATTGTGGAACAGGAGCAGATCTTTTGGGAGAAAAAGACCTGCTTCTTTTTGTGTGCTCATGTGTTATGGCTGGGCAAACACAAAAAAATGCCAGATTTTTTCTGTGATGTCCTGACTGGTTTGTCTGTCTTGCATCTGTTCTTATAGAATATTTACAATTTTGAACGAAGAAATTTGTGAGATGTTGCGGATTTACAAATAAGAATGCAGTGGTTATAATACAAGCAAGATATGAGAACGATTCCATACAAGAACGCAAGCAACAACATAAAACAAACCATTAAAAAGTGTTAAAATCATCAAAAAACTTAAAAAATGGAAAAATCATCGTTCCTTGTATGAACAGATATATGAAATCAATCTCATAAATAAATGAAAAATAATGGATCAGAGATAATAGATCCCGGGAAGCTGAAGAAAGAACAGACAGATCTGATCCGAAGAAAGAGATGACTGTCCGGGAACAGTAGCAGAAAAGGAGGAAGGACATGGATTACAGAAAGACAGCACAGGAAATCTATGATCATGTAGGAAAGAAAGAAAACATCATTTCCGCGGCGCACTGTGCAACAAGGCTTCGTCTGGTCATTGCGGATAATGACAAGGCGGATAAGGAATATGTGGAGAATATCGACGGTGTGAAGGGTGTGTTTTTCGCACAGGGACAGATGCAGATCATCCTGGGGACAGGAGTTGTAAACAAGGTTTATGATGAATTTATCCAGATCGCCGGAATATCAGAGAGCAGTAAGGATGAACTTAAGAAGGTGGCAGCATCCAAGGCCAATCCGGTACAGAGGCTGATCAAGACACTGGGAGATATTTTTGTCCCGATCATCCCAGCTATCGTAGCCAGCGGATTCCTGATGGGAATCATGGAAGCCCTGAACTTCATGGTAAACAACGGCTTCCTGAATATTAACACAAATGGTTCCATTTATGTATTTGCACAGCTTTTCAGCAACACAGCGTATACATTTCTGCCGATCCTTATCGCTTACAGTGGTGCGAAGGTATTCGGTGCCAACCCTTATCTGGGTGCGGTTATCGGTATGATCATGATCCATCCAAATCTGCAGAATGCCTGGACTGTTGCAACAGAGGGTGTGCAGGCAACGCAGAAGGTATGGTTTGGACTTTACTCCATTGACATGGTGGGATATCAGGGACATGTGATCCCGGTTATCATTGCAGTATGGGTACTGGCACAGATCGAGAAAAGACTTCATAAGGTCGTACCTGCAATGTTCGATCTTTTTGTAACACCACTTGTCAGTGTTTTTGTAACCGGTTATCTTACACTTTCCATTATCGGACCGATTTTCGTAGCTGTTGAGAACGGACTTCTGGATGGGATCCAGTGGCTGATCGCACTGCCATTTGGAATCGGAAGCTTTATCATGGGTGCCTTTTATGCACCGACTGTTGTTGCTGGTGTTCATCACATGTACACCATCATTGATCTTGGACAGCTGGCCAAATTCGGCGTTACCTACTGGCTGCCACTTGCATCTGCAGCTAACGTTGCACAGGGTGGTGCAGCTCTTGCTGTAGGCCTGAAATCCAGAAATCAGAAGATCAAATCCATGGCTGTTCCTTCTGCTTTAAGCGCATGCATGGGAATCACAGAGCCGGCAATCTTCGGTGTAAACCTCCGCTTCGGAAAGCCGTTTATCATGGGCTGCCTGGGTGGTGCGTGCGGAGCACTTTTTGCCTCCATCACCAGTCTTGGTGCCACAGGAACAGGTGTTACCGGTATCTTTGGAATACTGCTGTGCCTGAATAATCCAGTTGGTTATATCCTGATGTTTGTCATCGCATTCGGTGTGGCTTTTGTGCTTACCTGGATGTTCGGATATAAGGATGAGGTACAGGAAACAGCTGAAAAAAATATTGAAGCAGAGAAAAAATCAGATGCCCCGGCAGAAATTGCCCGGGAGAAAACTTCAGAGACAGGCGCACAGATCCTCTACAGTCCGCTTGAGGGAATTGTGACCCCGCTTTCAGAAGTAAAGGATGCAACCTTTGCATCCGAAGTCCTTGGAAAGGGCATGGCAGTGATTCCGTCCAAAGGTGAAGTAAAAGCACCCTGTGATGCTACGGTTTCTACAATTTTTGACACAAAGCATGCCATCGGGCTTGCGACAGAAAGTGGTCTGGAGCTGCTGATCCATATCGGCGTTGACACCGTTGAGCTTGGCGGTAAATTCTACACCTCTCATGTAAAGGACGGTGACGTGGTCAAAAAAGGCCAGACACTGATCACCTTTGATATGGATGCTATTAAGGCAGCCGGCTATGATGTGACCACACCGCTGATCGTAACTAATACCGATGATTATGAAGAAGTAAAAATGCTTGCAGAAGGAACAGTAAATAATGGTTCTGAAGTACTGGAGGTAAAATAAAATGAGTTCTCTGACCAAGGTCCTTGCGGAGGAAGTGCGAAAAATCGAGGAAACGGCAGCAGTAGGAAGGACGATGCAGACAAACCGTCTGACCCATCATCTGATGCCGCCTGTGGGATGGCTCAATGACCCGAACGGATTATGCTGGTACAAGGGAAGATATCACGTGTTTTTCCAGTATTCTCCGTTTGAAGCCAACGGTGGACTGAAATTCTGGGGACATTACTCCAGTGAAGATATGATCAGCTGGAGATATGAAGGGGTTCCGCTTCTGCCGGACAGCATTTATGACTGTCATGGTGTTTACTCAGGCTCTGCCATTGCGGAGAAAGATAAGCTTCATCTTTTCTACACAGGAAACATCAAGATGGATGGAGATTATGATTATATCAATAACGGAAGGCAGTCCAGCACTCTTCATGTGGAGAGTGCGGATGGCCTTCATTTCGGAACAAAGGGAGTTGCGGTTTCCTGTGAGGATTATCCGGAGAATTACACCTGCCACATTCGTGACCCGAAGGTCTGGAAGGAAGGTGAAGAGTACCGGATGATCCTTGGCGGCCGTCAGAAAAGCGACCAGGGTGCCGTACTTTTTTACAGCTCCGAAGATCTGGAAAACTGGAAATTTGACTGTGAGCTTACTACGGAGAAGGCATTCGGATACATGTGGGAGTGCCCTGATTTTTTTACTCTTGAGGGACAGGAAGTGCTTTCGGTATCTCCCCAGGGACTGACCAGAGAAGAATTCCGTTTTCAGAACATCTATCAGTCGGGATACTTTATCCTGAAGGATGGAAAGCCGGAGGAAAAAGCTTTCCGGGAATGGGATCACGGCTTTGATTTCTATGCACCTCAGACCTTCCAGGATGGAAAGGGCAGACGGATCCTGATCGGCTGGATGGGAATGCCGGATGCAGATGAGGAATATGTGAATCCTACAGCAGAGAGCGAAGGCTGGCAGCATTGCCTGACTGTTCCGCGAGAAATTACGTATAAAAACGGAATGCTTTATCAGTATCCGGTGAAAGAACTGAACGGGCTGAGAAAGGCTGGCGTTTCTGTCAGCGGTTCCGATGTGGAAATTCCGGTAAATGGACCGTTTGATCTGGATGTTCAGGTAAGGGGGGATCAGGGCAAGGTAAGTCTTGGGGAAAACCTCTTCCTGGAGTATCAGGACGGAGATGTGATCTTAACTCTCTCCGAGAAGGCCGGTGCCGGGCGAAAGGTACGTAAGGCGCATGTTCCGTCCGGTGTGATCGAAAGCATCAGAGTTCTTGCGGATACTACAGCTGTGGAAATCTATGTGAATGGCGGAGAGGTTGTTTTCTCTTCCAGATATTATCCGGAAACGCAGGAGCAGGCTGTGAAGGTGGAGACTGCGGAGGCTGATGGAAGGCTTTATGCGTTGAAGAATTATGTGATGGAGTAGGCTGGGCTCATTGATCGGGAAATACAGCAAAATCAGAATACGGATACCTATAGAGCAGCTATTAAGTGAATTCCATATTCACAGAAATAAGAAATAACCGTATAATAAAGCAGGTGGGAAAATCCGCAGCCGGAATCCCGACCTGCTTTATTTTTTGATGTAAGTGAAATACATGAATTGTGCCGGCTGCTTGAGAATAGAAGGACGGCTGCTGAAGAAATGCTGGTGGCTGTCTTTACATAGAAGGAAGGATATCAGCTGCCGGGACATCGGTCTTGCAGGACGACAATGGTCTGTGTGGATATTACCGGAATTTTTTACAGAAGGGGAAACTGACATGAACTATACATACATCGTGCAGTGTGCGGACGGCACACTTTACACCGGCTGGACAAACTGCCTTGCCAGGCGGATGAAAGCCCATAATGAAGGCAAAGCAGGCGCCAAATATACCCGGGCCAAAAGGCCGGTGAAGCTGGTGTATTACGAAGGCTTTGCCACAAAGGAGGAGGCCATGAGCCGGGAGTACCGGATCAAGCAGCTGACCAGGGAGAAGAAACTGGAACTGATGAGGTTTTGAATGACGATAAAGGTCATAACCGGAAACTGATGGAAACCTGCAGGACCCTTGAAGACTATGCGGAATACACCTTCCGTGTGAGAGAATATGCAGCAGAGATGCCACTGGATGAAGCGGTAGAGCGGGCGATCACAGAATGCATCAGCGAAGGAATCCTGGCAGATTTTTTGAGAAAAAACCGAGCGGAGGTGAAGAAAGTGAGTATATATGAGTACGATGAAGAACGACATATGAGACAGACTCGTGAGGAAGGCATGGAAGAGGGGTATGCCAATGGGCTTAGTCAGGGAATTATCCAAACCGCAGTTAATATGCTGAAGCTCAAAGAATTTACGGATACTCAAATTCGAGAAGTTACAGGACTTGCTCAGGAGCAGTTGGATGAACTGAAGAAAAATATAAATAAAAATCAGATCGGCTAAAAGTTTATAGAGTAGTTCAATAAGAGCGAAAAGTTCTGCACGATACCAATACCAGAGCTTTTTGCTCTTTTTTTGTATATAAGGCAGATGAACAGCTGCAACAGAGGCAGAAAATGACGCTTTATGATAATAAAAATCGAATGTTTGGAATTGTGCGAATATTGTGAATATGGTAGAATGAACACAAAAATCAAAGAACTCAGTCAGCTGAGAAGAGGAAAGGAAAGAGGATGAAAAAGACAAAAGATTTTTGTCTCCGGCTTATGTGCTGTTTTCTGTTTTTGGGGTTATTTTGCGGAACAGATGTTTTTGCAGCAGTTCAGGAGGGGAAGCCAGGAGAAACATTTTCCGGGGAATATGCAGTTATCATTAACACAGATACCACAAATCCCGGAAATACAGGAACCTTGCAGTTTGACGAGACATCGGCACAGGCGGCAGACTCTGAAGCAGAAGATTATGCAGTCGTGCAGAGTGGAAGCGATGAATCGGCGCAGGCGGCAGCTGCAGAGGAAACTGCGGGAGAGGCAGCAGATGTGGGACAGGTACAGAGTCTGGAGGATGAGCAGCTGCAGACATACATGCAGGATGATCAGCCGATGCTGACTGCTGTACAGGCTGCGGCGACCACCTATCAGGTAGGTGAAAAAAAGTACATCTATAGAACTAACGGCCATGATACGTATGGAAAAACATATGTCTGCATCGGGGTTGGTGAACACTGCTATGTGTGGATGGATGAGAACATGAAGGCAGATTACGATACTGCAGGGAAAACATCTCTGATCGCCGCGGATATGGCAGCTGTCTACGATGGTCAGCCTTACCGTATCCTTAACCAGCTCTGTGCAGGTGATTTTCCGGCACAGGATGGCTCCGGCAAGCTGTCGATCCTGCTGGAGTCTTTAAGCAGTGCCAGCGGTATGTATATGTATGATGAGGGGATCACAGCGATCCATATCAACACACCGTCAGCATCCTCTTATGTTTCGGGGGAAATGTCAAAGAGAAACGGCCTTCTTGTTCATGAGGGACAGCATGCAATCCTCTGGCTGAAAACCGGATTTATGAGTACCGGCAGATATTCGTGGCTGAATGAGGGTCTTGCAGTGGCTTTCATGGACTATCTCTGGGGAGGAACGGACAGCAGCGGCTGGCTGAATGGTATTGGAAGTAATACGACCATCCGTTCAGGAGCTTCGCTGATCTATGAGAATTACCGGGATGACAATGCACAGGACTATGGAATGCCGTATCTTTTTGTAAGATATGTTATCGACCGGATGGCAGGAAGCTATCAGCCTATGAAGGTGCTTCCGAAGTTTTATACGATCGATGCTTCTTCTCTCAGCTGTGAGCAATATCTGGAGAAAGTAACCGGAGTTTCGTTTAAGGAGCTTATGGCGGATTTTTATACGGCAGTTGCAGCCGGTGAGAGCTCCGGTAAATACAGCTTTTACGGGGATACCATTGCTGCGGCAAAGGCTGCGACATTCCCGGTTTATGCAGGAGACAGTAATGAAAATCATACATTGCCGGCAGCATCGGCAATCCTGGTGAAGCTGTCGAACGGTAAGTTTACCGTTCCAACGGATGGCTCAGCAGGGATTGTTTATCGTATCATTGGAAGCAGAAGTTCTTCCCTTGCACCGGCAGAGGGAGATGGTACGTCTGCAAATCCATATAAGATATCTTCAGTCGATGATCTTAATCTGATCCAGGCGAACCAGGGAGCATGCTATCGTCTGACAAAAAATATCAGTACAGACGGAAGGACAAATTTTTCGGCATCGTATTTCAGTGGAACGCTGGACGGAGCAGGTTTCACAATAACCGGTCTCCAAAAGCCTCTGATCCAGCAGAATGCAGGAACGATAAAGGATTTGAATATTGTTGCGGATTTTGATTATGACAGTCATGACATCCATGGTGTTGTGGCACAGTATAATACCGGTAAGATCCAGGATTGCAAGGTGACCGGAACGATAACAGGACATATGGGTTCTACCAGTTCCATGAGCCACCCGGCTTTTGGCGGGATTGTCGGAGAGAACGAGGTGGCCGGTACTATCAGCGGCTGTTCGTCCGGAGTAGATATTTCCATATCCATGACAGCTACAGACAGCTATGTTGGTGGTATCGCAGGAGTAAACATTGGTACTATTGAAAAATGTGTTGCAGGAGGAAATCTTTCTGTCACACAGGCCAATGGAAATTCTTATCAGGTTTACCTTGGCGGCATTGCCGGCCGGATCGAACAGTTTGGAAAAATGGGCGGATATGTGAAACAGTGTGCTTTTACAGGTACGCTTCGTGTGACTGGCGGAACAGCAGTTACAGGTCAGATATGTGCACAGGTAAATGCAAATGTACTCAATTCTGCTACCGGTCTGAATGGCCATGTTTCTGACTGTTATGGTAAAAACGGCCAGGGAGCGCTTATTGGAACAAACACGGAACAGACACTTACAACAGGCGGTGTTCTTACAGCAGAGCAGATGAAGGATCCGAACTCATATAAAGGCTGGAGCTTTGACGGAGACTGGCAGATTTCCAAGGATGGATTGCCGGAACGTGCAGATGCATCGGCGATCAGATCGCTTTCTGTTTCCGGTGTACCGACAGAATGTTACGTGGGAGAAGTTCCGGCGTACTGGGGAAAGCTTATTGTTAATAATTCTACATCAGTAACGATCACGAAGGATATGATCACCGGATTTGAAAATTCGGAAACGGGGACAAGGGAACTGACGATCAATTATAAGGGAAAACAGACTGGCTGGTCGATGACAGTCAAAGAACCATCTGCCAGTGATATTACAAAGATTGAGCTTTCCGGGCGTCCAAAGACGACATACAGTGAAAATCAGAAGTTTGATCCTTCAGGCGCCAGCTTTTTTGCCACGATAGGTGGACGTTATGTATATATTTACAGTGGTTTTTCCTATGATAAAACAGGTCCGCTGAAGTCTGCGGATACCTCTGTGATATTCAATTATTTTGGAAAAGAAATTCCGGTAAGTATTACGGTAACAGCCAGAAAAGCAACGAAGCTTTCCGTGCTTGCAGCACCGGCAAAAACTCAGTTTACAGTTGGGAATACGCTGGATCTGTCCGGTGTGAAACTGCAGATCACATATAATGATGGGACGCAGACTCCGATATTTAAAGTGAATGAGCTGGAGAAATATGGCGTTCATGTTGCTTTTGGAAAGAATGGATCTTTTACAACGGTTGCAGCAGATAAGGTTCTGGAAAGTGATGACAGCGGAAGTACGATCGTATTTTATGCGACGGATAAACTGCCGTCAGAGTATGGCTCGGTAGTTGCGGCGTCATCGACGATCACGGTGCGGAGTCCGCTGACTGTACCGGCGTTGGATTTGTATGTCAGTGCAGGAAAAAGTGCGGCGCAGTATCCGTGCACAGATAATGTGACTGGTGGAAGCGGAACGTATGCGACTACAGTGATTGAGGAAAAGCTGCCGGCAGGATTGAAACGCACGAATCTGCCTGGAGAAAAATATAATGCTTTTGGCTACACAGGTGTTGTTACGGCGTCAGCCGGAGATTACAGTTCGCAGTATAAGATCAGCGACACAGAGACACAGGAGAGTATTCAGGTGACTGTGACGATCCATGTGGTTCCTTCTGATCAGGCAGCATTTTACAGCTTTGTGCTTAAGAAGGTGGAAAATCCTGGACTGAAGCAGGATGTTATCGGTGTGATCGGGGAGGATACGATCGTTCTTCGGGTGCCGAATGGGACGAATGTTACGGCGCTGCAGCCTTCGGTCGAGTTTGGCATGGGCATGGGAACTGAACTTCCCCAAGAATTCTGGAATAATACGAAGCATGATTTTACCAATCCGGTTGTATATACGCTTACAGCACCGGATGGGGTTACAAAGAAGTCTTATACGGTAAGTGTGGAATTTTATGATGATACTTCGGAGGAAGTACAGTCTGGTGATGAGATCCTTTCACCGGCTGATAATACGAAGATCAGCTGTAAGGACAGTGAGGCAGTTATCCTTAAAGGATGGGCCGGAGACAGTTCAAAAGAGATTTCACTTTTTAAATATGTGGTAAATGGAATCAGTTATACTACATCCGCGAATGCCACTACACAGACGATCCCGAATGCCAGGGCATATGAAGTGAAGATTTCCGGAAGCAGCTTGAAGGAAGGAAATAATACTCTGGAAATCTGGGTGATGTATGCTGATAATTCAGGCACCGGAAGCGGTGGCACTTTAAAGAAACTCGGCACAAGAACTGTTGTTAAGGAAGGCCACAGGGCAGTGAAAGACGCAGCGGTAGCAGCCA
>OLOY01000953.1_pt1 | contig 14465 bp, 8 predicted proteins | sample 1672771 | NCBI WGS metagenome assembly OLOY01 (sample SAMEA3136722, study PRJEB25190) | human gut metagenome
GGCTCATCCTTATCATTGCTATTCAATACACACAACTTTCTAATACTCTCAATATCAGTCGGTGCATAAGCAGTTGCATCAGCCGAACCTTTTCCTACTTCATAATCATAAACATTATTCTGCACAGGATAAATGTAGAAATTATACAATACATCTCCCAAATCAGCGGAAATCTTTGCATATTTATATGAAGCAAAATTCTCTGCACTGCTATTCATCTGTACTTTCATATTCTCAGAATCAAAAGTAAGAATTTTTAAATCATCCTGCTTACATTCTATCGGCTCATTTCCTGTTGAAGTCAGATAACTGGTTTTTATGTTTTGGATTTCTTTTTTCTGATGTTCAGAATTAAATTCAAGTTTCTGTTCCAGGCCAGCCGGACAATTGTATGCTTTTTCTATTGTAGTTTTCGGATTCACCGTAATTATCTTTGAAGCCGTACATACAATATTTTCTGATTTTTTTGCCACCGCGGTCACAGTAACTGGTATTGATTTATCCGGAGCTTTTTTCACCGTCAATTGGACATTTTCACCGACAGTTGTATCTAATTCATAAAACTCATTCAATACCGGGTTTAAAGACCATTCAATGCTGTAACCATCGGCATTTGTTATGTGTTGATCATTCTGCGCATCAACAATATCAGCAGAAATATTGACTGGATTATTACCATAATAAATTTGATCTACGGATGATGTCAGAGTCAGTGTCAACGGTGTAATCGTAATGTTAATCTCCTGCCTACCTGATATTCCCCATCTATTATCCCAATACTCCATCGTTACTATAACATTTTCAACTTTAGTTATGTTTGAATTAGCAGTAACCGTAATTGGAACTATATTTCCATTACTATAGATTGAGTCTTGATATGTGGTTTGAAGGTTTAAAGCATTATTCTTTACACTCCAATTTCCCCGTGCGTCAGCAATACCAGAATTGCTTCGTAATACCAAATATAATTGGGTGCTTTCTCCTGGAAATAATGACACCTTATTATTAACTGCGTAAATTTCTGCGTCAAAAGGTTTCACAGTAACTCGATAACTTGCCTGACGAATCATTGTATCATTATCATACAATTTACATGACACTGTAATAATAAATACTCCTCCTTTTTTCACCGTCTCATTCCACATAGGATGAAATGTAGCAGTATTTCCATGTCCTTCTATTACATTTTGCTGTTCTGTATTATCAGACTGGCTAAAACATTTCCAACCCCATCTATAATCATCTACTGAATAATCTTTCCCATTCACTTTAATACTAGCTGTCAGATTAACGGCCTGATCCACATATATTGTGGATTCTGTTTGATTTTTTTCATCCCTTAGTTCAATTTGACTTTGCGGATCTTGTAAAGTAATATCAAGCGTTGTATAGTATACATCTCCACATACAGTTACTTCAGCTCTTAAACGATATGTATTATCCGTTCCAAAATCCACTGTTACAAGACTACTTTCAAGAGATTTACTAGCTCCAACATCCGTTGTCCATTGTTGATTATGTTCCCATTTCCAACGGACATCCAAATTGGTTTGAAGTTCTCCTTCCACCTGTGCACTAAGCCAATAATGTTCTTGACTAAGTTTACTTACCTGATTTTTTCCATGAATTTGAAGCTCTACATTAGGTTTTCTTATTGTAATATTCTTTGATACTGCATATGTTTCACCATATAATGTGAATTCAGCTACCAACTCATATGTACTGTCATTTGTATTAAAAGTCACTCTAACAGGACTGCTTTCTGAAGAACTGCTCTGATTAAGTATATCAATCCAAGAACTATTATGTTTCCATTTCCATGTGACATTTAAGTCTGTCCTCTTTTCTTCTCCTACATTCACATCCAGCCAGTAGTTTTCTGAACTATTTTTTAATACAGTATCCGGTCCATTTATTGATGCATGAACTTCTGGTTTTCCTACAGTAATTTTCTTTGTTACTGTATGTGCTTTATTTGTAATTGCCGGATATGTAGCTGAAATCACATAAGTACCTGGTGCATTCGGTGTAAATGTGATTTTTGAATCTTCACCTGTTCTGCTCGTCGTTGCAGACAGTAAATTCGATTTATTACTGTCATTATTTACCGACCACGTAACCTCGCGATCTATAGGATTGTTATTCTTATCCACTAACCGTAAATATAAGTCTTTTGATGTTCCGGCACCTATAGTTTCATCCCCTTCCGGAATGATTTTTGCAGTATATAGCGGTTCAGCTACTGTTACATTTACAGAATCTTCAAATCCAAAATTACTCTTTGGATCAAATATATTTGGAATTATCTCCAAACTAGCTTTAATTGGTAATGTGCTTCCCACATTATGAATAGAAGCATAATACCTCCAGTTTCCATTAGCACTTTCACCTATTGTACCAGATCCTAAGTTATCCCAATGAAGTTTTGTTCCCTCTTGACTAGATATTTTTATTTGTGATTTCGTGCCATTTGCATCATATACATTTAATTCTACATCAAATAAAAATTCATCAGAAGAATACAGTGGATCATTAGGCTCATATGCATACGCAGTACCGCTTTCAGGAGTTATCTTAATTCCATTTGCAACATTCACCTGTTTCTCAGCAGAAATAGATGTCACTATCTTTGTCTTTGAAGCATCTGTATATTTGATATAATTTGCACAAATGGTAAAACCTTTCTTCACTTCTGAACCGACTGTCAACGTAGCTTCTTTTCCCTGAGATGTAATATTTCCATTCTGCATGGATACACCAGGATTGTTTTCTGGATCTTTTACAGACCATTCAATAACAGAATTTTCCCAGAATCTATCTACCTGTGGAGCAAAATTAAATCCCCAATTTACAGTTGGCGCACACTGATATGTTCTTCCGGCAATAATTGTTCCAATAGCTGTATTCTGATTAATTATAATATCATTATTCCATCCACCAATAACTGTAAACATAGTAGAAGCTGTTAATGATCCATATGCAAAATCATAACCTGAACGATTTGAAACATCAACTGTTGCATTCATTTTCCATGATCCAATATCGTTTTGTACAAATTTCTCACCTGATTTATACTCACCGGCATTTTGAGGCTTTGATTCTGTCATTACATTTGCAATTGACTGTGAGTCCGAAGGCGTCCTTCCACCTTCCATATATGTATACTGAAGCGGCTTATCCTGTCCAACTGTATAGGAACTATTGTTTGCTGGTGCAGAGAAATCTAATCTCGCAATATAAACAGTCATTTGAGCAGATACATTATTATGTTCTGTATCTGTTGCTGTTAATGTCACAGTACCGCTGCTTGCAGTTCCGGCATTTTCCAGAATATTAATAGTTCCTCCATTTAAGGTAGCATAAGTACAATTTGAATCTATTGTCCATGTCAGATTTCCAACAGGAGAAGTCGTTCCATCATCATAGTTTACAGTTCCCGATATCTCCATATCCGACACATTCAGGCTTGTTCCTGCCGCAAGTAAAACTGTTGACTTATTTAGCGTTAATCCAGTTGGCATTGGCGGCTTTGTAGGTACCGGTGTATCTGTAGGTTTCACTGATGGTTTAGGTGCACCCGTAGGATTAACGAATGGACTGTCAATCTGACTGCTCACTCCCAAGTCATTGCGCAGGCTTACGCTATGCAAAGTTTCTATTGTCTTCGTTCCGCTCTTTGTTCTTAATTGAAAACGCACAATTTTATCGGTAACAGCCTTGCTGATATCAGCACGGAAATCCATTACACCTGTAGCCAGAATATCTCCATTTGGATCTTCATTGTAGTTTTGCCACTGTCCATTTACTTTCTCAGAGTGAATATACCGGACTTCGCCGCTTGGCTGATCCCAGATAAAATAATCCCTGACTGTTTCATCATCTGTTTTGGAGTTTGAAGTTACTGCTTTATCTGCAACATTTTCTCCGGATTCACTGCCAAAAGATGAACCATTTTCTGCAGTTGCTGTCATAACAGTATCATCGGAATTAACTGCCGGTATATCATCATCCTCTTCTGACAGATTTACAACATCTGAATCCTCTCCACTGGAAACCATAAATATTTTACTGACAGTACTACAAGCTCCACCTTTTCCATTAATATCATCACCAATCAGGCCAGAGGATGTGCCATAAGCCAGATTTCGATTGGCATTAATAATTACATCTTCCAATTTATCAAAGGTTTCCTGTGTTTCCATCTGAACCTTGGAGTTACTGGATGTACCTCTGTATGTATTCGAAGTAGTTGAGAGAAATATAGAAACTACTCCTACAAAAATTCCAATTATCCCAATCGTAACTATCAATTCTACTAATGTCAATCCATGATTGTCTGATCTGTACTTTACTCTTCCTTTATTCATAGACACTTTCCCCACAGTCTTCTCTGGTGCATATTTGATTATGAACAGACAGATTATTATTATCAGTTAGCCAGTTGTAATCTGGTACTTTCCTGTATCTCTATAGAGAACAATATTTCTGGTTTTACTTCCGCCATTTACAATAATTTTCTCGCAGTAGCCATATTTTCCCTCTTTCCAACCTGTAAATATACTCTGATTCTTTTTCAGCGTTTCAAATATATTTATCTCTGTCCAGTATCCATTACCTTGCTCCTGCAATGGCAGAAAACTTCCTGTTGCCCTGTCATAAGTAATGATAATTGATTCCCCTTCACTCAAAGGATATTCCTGCCCATTTGTCACATAGCTGATTGATGTTTTTGCAGGAGCAATTTTTTCTTCATCTTCGTTTGTTTTTATATTCTCTTGTCCATTCACTTTTCCTCTGTCAAGAATATAACTGATATAATAGCCATCCGAACGTTTCTCCAGTTTCATCTCTCCCACAAGGCGACTGGAGGCTTCAATTTTTGTTTTATCCAAAGCTGCTGCAATGGAATTAGTTGCCCGCTGCACCCGGAAGCCCAGTATGGAATTCAAGGAAGGAACCAGAATTCCAAGTAATATGGCAAAAATGGAAATTACAACAACCATTTCTACCCATGTGAAGCCCTTATTCTTTTCTTTCATCTGTTCCCACCTCTCTTTCACTTATCATCGTTTAACCGTTTCATTATTCTTTCTTCCAGTTTTTATAAGTAACGCAATCTGCAATATCGTACACTTTATATGTACCATCTAAGCTCTGGCTGTTGTCCGTAGTATTTCCCAATGCATACTGGTCTCCTGACCAGAAGAAATCCTGTACTTTTACTTTGCTTTCTCCATCCTTGATTTCTTCCTGGAATATCTTAGCCGCGGCCACAGGCGCAGCCTCCAGACTTGCTCCCGGATTTAATGTTATTTTTCCATCTGTCATAATAATCCCCTGGAAATTCACACCGGCAGCAATTTCTACATCTCCGGTACATACAACCAATTTCAATGACGTTTCCAATGATTCATCAATTATAAGCGTGTTATTTGTGCCTTGGATTCCATACTTTTCATTGGAAGCATTGTTACACAACATAACATTTGGAGATTCATTATCAGGATATTTAAACGTTTGTTGCGGCTTATTCTGCACAAATTTTCTCAATTTCCTTTCATTGACAAGATTATCATATACGCTTCGCTTAATATCCTTTTCACTATGGGTTTCTACAGTTTCATCCTCGGGATCCTGTACATTTTCCTCTAAATCACCATAATTATCAATCATTTTTCTATTAAGTGTATACCACTTATTCTGGTATTGTATCTGATCATTTAACAATTTCGATGTCATATTTGAATGAGTCGCATCATATAATTTACCTTCCGAATTTTCTCCATCATAGGAAAGAACATTTCCATTGGTGACATACAACAGATATGCCTGACTGTCATTCACATAAATCCCCGAATTTTTTCCGGTTAAGTCCTGACCGTTAAAATAAAAGGCAAGATACTGATCCACATTCTTTTTCATCTGAGGATTCTTTTGATAATACTCTTTCATAAAACTGGACGCACTGCCATTATCTGAGAAATTCAAATAAAAATATACATATCCTCCATCATAATTGTAATATACTTCCTGAATTGGTTTTTCCTGATTTACTCCAATCTGACGTAAGGTTTTTCCACCCCAGGATTCTACCGGTGTGTCCCATTTCACAGGAATAATATCCTGCATCAAACCACTAGTAGTAAATTCTTCATACGTCATAGAGTTATTATAGTTACTCTCAGTATTATTTATATCATTTCCCAATATTTCTGCCGGAACAAGATATGCAAGCTGTGTACCTTTTACCGTTAAACTTTCTCCTGTCATAACATCTTTGGAATTCGTTTTTCTATCTACTGCTGGAACCTTTGTACTTGAAATATAACTTTTGCCTGCAAGCATAAATTTCTTTAACCCAGACAGATCTACGGTTGTGGATTTGCCATTAATAACAATTGCACTGCTTAAATCAGCATCTTTATAATTACTATATTGCACTGCATAATAGCACTTACTATCTTTTGCAGAATCCGCTGATCCGTATCCATAATAATTCCCAGACAAAGTTATGCTACTTCCTGTTCCTTTTCCCACTGTCAGATCATCAGCAAAATAGGTATTGCCAAGTAATTTTGCAGTTGCAGAATTTACCGTCATTCCTCTCGCCCAGAGAGAAACGCCAGATTCACTGTCAAAGGTTCCATTAGTACCTACGTTTACCTCTCCGCTACAAACAAGATATTTTCCAGACAAAACTGACAGACTTGCATTAGGCTTTACCCAGATACTGGTATCTTTCTGATTTTCCAGTCCTCCATTCTTATCTGCATCCTTTATAGTTCCGGCATAAATTGTTCCTGACAATTTGTTTCCTTCTTTAAGCACAGAATCTGTTTGGCAGATGATGCCGCCATTAGCTACCACAACCATATTCATCAGGTCCGGCAATGTAGAAGGTGTGGCAAATTTCACATCCGGGATTCCCAGTCGTATATCAGTTTTAATGATGGATGCCCGGCCTTTAGGATCAACATAAATAGCCTTAAGATTTTTCAGATATATTTTACTGTTTCTATTAATCTGGTCAGTCTGAGGATTCAAGCTTTTAAATTCAGGCGTTACAATTTCCAGAGTCTCATTTTCTGGTATGACAAGATCTACATACTTTTCCTTGAGCTGTTTATATACTTTATCAACACGCTCGCTTAAATTTGAATAAAAGAGTTTACAAAAATCTTCCTGTCTTGTTTCATCCTGTCCCTTCTGGGAGCTGTCAGTAATCTCATATTTTTCCAGCACTTGAATATAAGCTTCAGACATTGCATCTCCTACTTCTTCCTGCAGACCTACCCGGATTTCCTCTATGGCACGTTCAGCTGTATAGAAGCTGTCTTTCCCCTTTAAATCTGTAATTTTCATATTGAAATTAGACATTGCAATATATATTGTAAGCATACCAAGAATACCCGCAAAAGCAATTGCAATGATAACGGTAAATAAGGAAAAACCTTTATTATTTTTTTTCTGATTGAAGTCTCTATTTCTCATTGATACCTCCAGAAATTTAGTTTTCTTCTGCACCATCCAGGGTTACAATCAATTCATCATCCGGAAAATTCTTCGCAGCAGCCCCTGCCTTATATACTCCAACTTTGACTGTATAAATACGATCTTTGTTTTCTTTATCATCCAAACCATTATAATCAAGAATCTTTTTCGCACCTTTTCCCGTTATAGGACTTCTTTCATTTGCTCCGGACGCATTTACAGCAATATACTCTAATTTCATCTGAATAATATTAGGTCTGTCCAGAGTATCAAACTTACTACTAATATTTTTATCTAAATTAGCACGTAGCTTTGTCTTGGATTTATACAGACTTGTGTTCGTATTCCAGTTTGAATTTCCAGTTTTTGACGGGCTTTCTTTCACAATCACTGATACATGATATTTATTCTCTTTTTCTGCAAGAGCAGTTTTATCAGTTTCCTTTTCATCCTGCTGCTTGCTGATATAAAGATTTACAGGATAATTATCTGTATTTTCAAAAATAATTTCATCCAATGGCTTGGTAGCATTTGTAGAATAATAATTTGGATAATAGAAAATATAAATATTTTTCAATTCATTATCAACATCCTGATTGTATTCCTTTTCTACGTTGATTGTGCAGAAATATGCATCTTCTTTCATCGGATCACTATTTTCTTTATCGGGATTTCCACCACAGGCACATAAATCCATACGGCCATATTTCGAATTATCTTTTGAAACATAATCATGAGCATTAATTGTATATTTAAAAGTGGCTTTTACCTCACCTGTATCCTCTGTGTAATCCAGAATTACCCTCAACGTTTTTTTTGCACCGTTAAATACATCTTCGGCATTTAACCTCTGTGGTTCTTTATAATTCGAATTATTTTTAAATGCCTCTAATCTTTCAGCATATCCCTCAGATTCTGGCAATCCACAATACGCATCTAAATCTTTTTTCCATTTTGCTTGTGCAGCCTTAAGTTGCCTATCCAGCAAACCATTTTCAGCCGATATTTCTTTCAGATATTTATCCTTTGGCACAATAAAAAGGATATTAGACTTCGTGTCCAGATTTGCTATATTGGGAGAAAGGTAATCATTTTTCTCTTTCTCTGCGCTGTTATTATTTCCGTTTTTATATCCTGATGAAGAGCTTCCATCAAACTGAATCAGCGCATCAAATGTTTCGTAATTATTGGTCACATTTGACAGTTCAAAATAATATTTTGATGCATTCTCTCCGGATTTTCTGGGGTTAAACTTATAAGTTTTGCCCCCATCTGTAGAAATGACAGAGGCTGTTACTTTAGATTCATCTATTCCCTCCCTGTATTTCATCACATCATTATAAACAGTCTGAGCATTTGCATCTTGTCCAGGCAGTACCTCTCTGATTCCCAAAGTTCCATTTTTAATTTTATCTTTCTGCGTATTCAAAAATTCAATTCTGGAATTACCATTCATATCCAGAGGATAATTAAATGCCAGTGCAACCTGTTCAAACTTCTTTGCCTTAATTTCCTCCATAATATTCTGTGCAACAGTCGTTGCCTCCAGATAAGTATTAGACTTCTTATTGATCCTGCTTGAGGTCACGAAACTCTGCAGGAGTACGATTGCGGTGATGGAGAAGATACTGACTGCCACGATCACTTCCAGCAGGGTCATTCCTGTGTTGTCCTTGTGTAGTTTTTTTCTGTCCATTCTGCATGTACTCCTTTCCTGTTTTTCTATTCCTGTATATACAGCTTTAGAGGGGCTTTATTTTCCCCTCTAAAGTGCTCTCATCTATGATATTACTGAGCTGCAGTTTCTGCACTCTGGGTAGAATCTGTTGTCTCGTCTGCCGGTGTCTGGGCCGCTTCCTGGTTCTGCTGTGCTTCGGTATCTGCAGCTACGGTCTCTGCCGCCTTTTTCTTACTCTTCTTGCTCTTTTTGGTGTTCTCTATGGTTCCGAAAATGTTGTCGGTTCCGTAGACTGTGCTTCCTGCATCCGGTGCGGAGTAGCTGGTGCTGCCGCCGGTCATGGAGAAGATATTGATGGTCATGGTTCCTGTAAGGTTTCCTGTGGAGGAATCAAAGGAAGCATTCACATTGTCCAGTGTCATCCTGCCACTCTGGTCTGCCAGATATTTGACAGCCTCCTTCAGGCTTTTATAGGTACCGCTGAACTGCACCGTATCCTGGGTGCGGTACAGTGCAGGAGTTCCTGTGGAATCTCCCTGAATGGTAGACTGTACGGAATTACTGGAATCTATGGTTGAATAGCCATCATTTCCCAGGGAGGAATCAGTGCCCTCGATCTGGTCAATCTGATCCTGGGTTTTCTGATTGCCCTGCTCCATCATGGTTTCCTGAGGTGCTTCTGCCCCATCTGCATTGGAGCCTCCATCCATAGAATATACAAAGGTTCTTTCTCCCAGGCTCACATTGGAAATGGTCATGTCCAGGGAATTTTCCATATTCATAGCCAGGACAATTCCGTCCTCTGAACGGACAGTATATGGAAACTGCTTGCAGTACTCATCGATTTCTGCCTGCATGGTCTCTGTGTCATTTACATACTGCTCCCGGTTCTGGGCCAGATCCAAAAGCTGGCTCAGTCTCTCCTGGAGACTGTCATTATTTGCGGAAATCTGGGCAGCCTCTTCCATCTGCGGCTTATACACGAAAAGAAAGGATAAGGCAAAAAGCAGCACTCCCAGAAACATCAGTAGTATTTTTTTATCGCGCATTGAAAGATTCATATATTCTGTCTCCTATTCTGCATCATCAAGCAATGCCGGATTTCTGTATGTACAGGTTACAGACATGGTTACTGTTCCATCTTCACCTTCATCAATTCCCGTAGTAGTTACAGAGGAAAGACTGTCAAAGGTTCGCAGCTGGATCAGTGTATTGGCAGCTTCAGACTTGCTGGCCACTCTCATGGAAAAGCTTACCTGACTGCCTGTAGAGCTAAAGGTCTCCACCGTAATGCTGGAAGGCATTTTTTCCTCCATCTCCTGGATAAAGGCCACCAGTCCCTCATTTGGGGTATTGGTATAAGCATACATGCCCTGGAAATTATCATACTGGGATTTGGCATTATTATAAGCCGCATACACATCCTCGATGCTCTGTTCCTCGGCAATTCTCTGGTTCAGCCTTTCCTGCTCATGGGTCTGGTAAATCCTTGCGCCCACTCCTGCCACCGCCAGAGCCACAGCCGCCAAAGCACCTACGCCAAAGACTACCCAGGCACCACTTAAGGTTTCCTTCACTTCCTTCTGCTTCCGTCCGGTTTTCTCCATCAGGTTCAGTCCGGATTTCACAGGGTCCATCACTGCAATATAAAGGAAAAGTCCCTCATTCTTGTTTGTATCAGGCACGGAATATCTGGTAATCTTTGTAAGAAGCTCCACCTTCTGCCCCAGTTCCTGAGTCAGAAGCTCTGTCAGCCCCTGCACCTGACCGCCCATGCCACACAGAACAATACTTTCAAAATTCACATCCCCATTTCTGGAAATATAATAATCCATAATACGGGAAATATTTCCCACCAGATACCGAAGGCTCTCTGTCACTTCACTTTTTACAGTATCAGGCTCCTCCCCGATCTGGCCGTCCAGGGAAGGATAGATCCATTTTTTCTCTGACAGAAGCTGCAGCGCATCCTGAACTTCCAGCCTGTCACCAAACTGAGGAAAGCTGCGGATCGTTTCCACCGCACTCTCCATACCATAATTAATATTTCTCTGGAAACTAAGCTTACCGTCCCTAATAATACTGATACCTGTATTCTCCAGCTCCACCTTGATCAGAATATGGGCACCGGAGGTATATTCCTCCTGCACAGTCTGATACACCGTATTTCCGGTATAAGTAATTCCCGCCAGATTCAAGCCTGCACTCTGGGCAAACTCATAATAGGCGGTGGAAATTGCCTTGGGAGATGCATACACCATCAGCCTGTACTGTCTCTCCTGGTCAGCAGCCTTTTTCTGCTCAGCCTCCTCGCCCTTTTTGCCCTTCTCTCCGGTGATTCCCAGAATTATATAGGACATAACATATTTGGTCACATCAATAGGAAAATAATCCGTTGCATTTGCTTCAATAATACTCTGGATCCGGCTTTTCTTTACCAGCGGAATCTGTACCTCCCTGCTAGCAATCCTGGTAGAACCGGTAACAAACCAAGCCTTCTTTGTACGGATTCCCCGCTCATTCAGCTGTTGCCTCAAAAGCTCCCCCAGACCTTTGGTATCTCGGATCTGTCCATCCTCCACAGACCCCTGGGGAACAGGTACGCAAAAACACTGAAGCATCCGTCCCTTACGTCCGGAAATCTCCACCTCTCCCACTCTGATCTGTGTACTCTCAGCCTCAATACTCAAAAAACGTGCCATCTTAAGTTCCTCCATCCAAGTACTCACTTCAAGAATGCCATCGACATTCTTGCTACGAGATACGCATCATACATCCCATGACATCTTTCTATTGCGCATCTCTGCAATCCTGCCGGAAGCAATAATATATTTTCAAATGCAAAAATACACTTCATCTAACAGAAATGTATTTTTGCAACTGAAAACACTGTGTCAAAGTCCCAGTAAGCCCAGATACCAGCCAATCCAGCTATTTCCCCACAAAGCTGCCAGCATCACGCCCACAGCCAGGTAAGGCCCCATAGCCAAAACCCGTCCGGCTCCCTGCACTTTAATGCGGATCATATGAACCACCGAACCCACAATACAGCCAACCAGAAAAGCCAGCAAAATCCGCTGCCATCCCAAAATCAGCCCGCAGGCAAACATCATCTTCACATCACCGCCGCCAATAGCCGCACCGCCACTGACCAGATAAATCATCCCCAGCACCCCACTGACACAAACCATGCCAATCAAATGCCCAGCCAGACCACTCATCCCATCCAACCCGGTAGCCACAACGCCCAGCGCGAACAAAAAAACATTGATCCCAAAAGGAATCTCAAAAGTCCTCCAGTCGATCACACTCAACACAATCAGAGCAGACCCCATCAGACAATAAACAAAACTCACAACATTCAGCCCATTCACAACACAAATCACTACATAGAGGATGCCATTGACACCCTCTATGATAGGATATTGCGCCGAAATCTTAGCCTTACAAAACCGGCACTTCCCGCCCAACACGATCCAGGAAACCACCGGAACCATATCAAACCACCGCAGCTTCCCACCACAACCCATGCAGTGCGAAGGCGCCGACACCACCGACTCCCCAAGGGGAAGCCGGTAAATGCAGACATTTAAGAAACTGCCGATGACAATTCCGAATATAAAAACAATCATGTATGGAACGAGTTCCAGGAAAGTTAGCATAGGGTTAATTCCTTTCAAACCATATTAAATTACTATCACGGTGTTCCAGTTGTTGCATCTGTTCAAACTGTTCCATCTTTAACAGATGCAGGATTATACTCCACAGTAACTGAACCATCTGATTTAACAGCTACAACAGCTGCAATAGCATTATCTGTGGATTTTGCAGCAGTTCCAATGTCTTTTCCAACCTGCCATTTTTTAGACTTGAGTGTTACTTTCTTTTGATCATCTGCATTAGTAAAGTCATATCCTGTATATTCTTTGATAGCAGCTACCCAATCGTTATCTTTACCAGTGTCCTTTGCCGGTGCATCAGCACTAGCTGAAATTGTAGTTGCAGTAGGTGTCATAAGAATAGTATATGTTGCAGTTTTATCTTGTCCTTTTGGAATAACATTGTAATCAGTATCCGCTGCTGCTACTTTGAAACCTTTAACAATATTTTCAAGATTACTTACATCTGCAGACTGTCTTGATTTCTCAACATATTTTGTATACTGTGGTGCAAGAATACCAACTAAAATTGCCAGAATAGCAACCACAATTACAAGTTCTACTAATGTGAAACCTTTGTTATCTTTTTTCTTTTTGTTAAATGACTTTAACATATTACTATCTCCTTACTTCATAGTTCATCGAGATAGTAACTTTCATTAAAAAAACAAAGAATCATTATGTACTCATCGAAATGTTGAAATTATTTATTTAATCAGCTTAGTCAGCTTTTTCCTTTAATGTATTTTTCACATTGGCAGGAGCATATGTGACTTCTACAGAACCAGAGGCATCTATCTTACATGTAGCAGAAATGGATTCTGTTGCAGCTCCCTTATCATCCTTCCATGCCTTGGATTTTAAAGTTGTTGCAGTCCATTCATTTCCAGCATACTCTTTAAGCGCATTTTTCAACGCAACTGCCCCCTTATCATTCACACCATCGGCTGAAATATCAGGCACTGTATTATATTTAATTGTTGTTTTATTTGCTTCCATTGTGATAACAACATCAATACTACTAGTTGCTGGAATAATATCAGCATACTGCTGATCAGCTGTAGCAACCTTTACTGCAGTAACCATACTATCCAGATTAGACGCATCCGCAGCTTTTCTAGAACGCTCTACATATTTTGTATACTGCGGTGCCAGCAAACCAACTAGAATCGCAAGGATAGCAACAACAACGATTAACTCAACCAGTGTAAATCCCTTATTATCTTTCTTCTTTTCTTTCAGAAATTTAAACATAACTCAATCTCCTTCAAAATTCATTCATTTCTATCGGATAGAGCCATGTCATGAGAAAGACCCGGGACGGTCTGGCAGACCTATAAATGACAGGTGACTGCAGACACAGAGCAACTCACATATTCAACTTTTCGATGAATACATAACTCTCCTGTTGCTTTCACCACGAATGTCACTATCCGATGATTGATTCAACGAGCGAGAACCCACTACGGGCTCTCCACCCCCCCCCTGAAAAATCCGGCCATCCAGAGTATCCAGAGGGGAGGGAGTTATGTTTATAAACTCGTTATTCAGTTTTCAAGTTACATAGCCCGGATAATTAATTAAATTTCCAGACAAAAAAATTGATCCAAACCAGCCTACATCCACAATCGCCGATA
>OLOY01000954.1_pt1 | contig 14449 bp, 6 predicted proteins | sample 1672771 | NCBI WGS metagenome assembly OLOY01 (sample SAMEA3136722, study PRJEB25190) | human gut metagenome
AGAGCTTCAGGATCTCGGTGTTACCAAAATCCCAAGCTCTAATAAAATCCAGAAGCGGATAGAAAATCTTGAATCTGAACAGGCTGCTACTGTCCGTGAAAAGCAGGAATTACAGAAAAAGCAGAAGACACTGGATATCATCAGACAGAATTTCACAGCACTGCTTAATTCTCCTGAGATCAGTTCAGACTTACTTCCAGCAAAACGGGAACCTATTTCTGTCACAAGAGATAAATAAGATTGCACTGGCAACTCACTCATTTTCTTTCAAATCTTCCCATGGTTTAAAACCCATTTTCTCCCAGGTGACGCCATACGGTGCACCTCCGGAGGTATTTATTTTTGGATTATGACAGTTATATAACGAAACGAAAAGACCGGGATTTCCCGATCTTCTCATATTATTTATGGACTTTTCTTTTACAAATACTAAATATGACTAAGGATATTCCCATTAAAGAAAGCCACATAATTACATTCGTATCATCTCCCGTTTTTACATTTGAAGTATGACTGCTATTATCACCCGATGGTTCTTCTGAAACTGGTGGCGTATTCGTAGTAATTGGTGGTATCGATTCATTTTTAAATTTAGGTTCTGCCGTTACATTCCAAATTATCTGACCATCATAATTACCTGGAACTGTTATGATAAAAGGTTCGCTTTGATATACTTGATTGCTAATTTGTGTTTTTTGTGTCTGGACAAAAAGATACACTCCTTTTTCCAGATCTCTGTACATAACTTCTCCGTCTGAGTTGGTCTTTCCGGACATTCCTTTGATGTTGTTATCCTGTACATATTTTTCCAGTTTTTTTGCAGCTTCTGCCTGAGCGGAAGAATCATCAAAATCAAATATGACTCCAGACTTTGCAAACTCACTCACTAATGCCCATGAATTATTTTTATATGTTCCAACCTGATACATCGTAAATTCAGTATTACTTAGCTTATATACCGTGGTCTCATCTTCAACAGTTGCTTTTAATAATATACTTCCCAGATCATTCGCAGACACAGGTAACGGAATGAGGAGTAAAAGCATACACATCACACTGGCCATACACATATATATTCGCTTACGTTTACTTATTCTGCTCATGTTTTTTCTCCTTCCTGCGTTTATGATATTTAATGCTCACCCATATGATGATGAAAGCAATAATTCCACCAATCAATAGAATCAAATTGAATGGGATTGTGCGTTGAAGACCAACTTCCTCATCTATCTTCTGTGCCTCTTCATACGGAATTCTAGTGCCACGTACAAGCAGTCTGTGCGTGTTAACCGCATAAGGAGTGCATGTGACCAGTGTTACATAATCCTTGCCCTTTTCAATCTGTAAAGAATCTGTATCTGATGGCAATACTGTCAGAATCTGATCCACCTGATAGGCAAAGGTATGATGAAGAACTTTAATATAAAATACATCTCCAACCTCCATTTTGTTCAGGTCGGTGAATATCTTGGCATTTGCAAGTCCACGATGTCCGGATAATACCGCATGACAGCTCTCACCGCCTACCGGAAGCGAGGTGTTTTTCAGATGTCCTACACCTGACTGCAGTACTTTTTCGGATGTTCCATGATAAACCGGAAGAACAACATCAAGCTTTGGAATATCAATATATCCCATCATTCCAGTATCATCAATTTTTAAAAGATTGTTATACACATCATCTTCTGTCTGGTTTTCATTGCTTTCTGAAAATGGATCTGCTATGGAACCAATTCCAATCAGGCTTTCATTGTATTCCTGTGCCTGCTTGATCATGGCATTTTCCTGATCTTCCGACAGATGAGAAACTTCCTGTTCATAATCTGTAGCAATGGTTGTGCTGTTCATCTGATTGATATAATTGCTCACCACCGGATACAGGATTAAAGAAAATGCCAGTAGATATCCGATTCCTCTTAGTATTTTCACTACTTTCTTCATAATATCTTTCACCTTTTCGTCTGTTTCTTCTGAAATACTCAGTTTACACTGAACATTTCAGAAAAAGCAGACATCCTCCCGGTGCAATACCGGGAAGATGAACTGTCTTTTTGTCCATTCTTAAGCTTCAGAATGTCTTAGTTTTTTGCTTTCTTTTTGCCAAAAGCCTTGCTTGCTGTTAATACACCGAAAAGAACGATACCAGCCAGTGTTACCATAAGGGCACCCTTGCTACCAGTAGATGGAAGCTGTGCACCTGTCTTGTTTTCTACAGCTACTTCTGGGGAAGTTGTTGTATCTTTAATTTCTGTACCTGTTGTTTTAGTTCCATTGTATGTGTAATCAACTGAATAGCTTGTCAGTTTGCCAGTTGTTTCATCATATACTGGTTTGATCTCAACCTTGATATCGCTGAGAAGCTTGTTGTATCCGTCCGGAGCTTTTGTCTCTCTTAAGTAGTAAGTTCCGGCATCAAGACCTTTTACAAGAACTCTACCGTCGGTACCAGATACGATTACATCGGGTTTGAAACCTTCTGTTGCAGTTTCCTCAGGTGTTGCCACACGGTATCCAACACCATCAGTTACTTTTTTAATGTTAACCTTGTCTCCAGCTACTTCACCATTTGCTTTGTAAAGCTCGAATTCTGCCTTTGCAAGTCCAGTCTTATCCGCACCATTTAAATAATATTTGAAGATTGTGAAATTGAAAGTATGTACATCTACGATGCTTGGTTCGGATTCACCTTTATTAGTTGTTCCCGGTTTATTACTGTACTCAACGGTAGCAGAGTTCTTGTTTGCATCAAAACCAGTTACTGCATTTTCATTTAAGGTTGCCGTATAAGTTACTGTGATTGTCTGACCTACTTTGCCTTTATTAGAAGCAAGGAAATTGTTCATTGTAATTGTAATGTTCTGTCCGTCCTGTGTTAATGTATAAGTATTATCGCCAGTACCTGCAGTAACATTCTGCACATTTTCACCTGATCCAACTGTCACAGAAGTAATTCCTTTAAAAGTAAGTCCTGTGGATAATGTATCCTTGAAGTTAAATACATAAGAAGTATATCCAGTCATATCCGGTACTTTAGATGTCAGTGTGTAAGTTACTGTATCACCAATGTTGACATCATCTGCAACTTTGTCATTTACTTTTTTTACTACTGTCGGGTAATTGCTCTTCATGTTAATTGTAACTGTAGTGTCTGTAACATTGACTAAAGATGCTACGGATTTTACTGTCTCATTTCCAGGTGCTGTAGATGTATCTGTTGCACCTAATGGATACACTACATAGTATCCATATACCAGATTGTCAATTACTGTCTTTGTGTCTGCTGTATCTGCAGTACTATGAGTAGATTCTACAGCTGTTTTGGTTTCACCTGATGCACTAAGAATCCATCCCAGGATATCTTTTGCAAACGTTGCACCTTTACTTCCATCATCGCCAACCTGCTCTTTAACATATGCATATGCTTTTTCACTTAATGCTTCCCCTTTTAATTTAGAAGCCCCCGTAATTTTGTTCTGGAAGAATCCCTCATATGCACTGTTCAGTGTATATGCTACATTATCGCCGTTTTTTGTTGCTGTAAAAATCTGATACAGATCCAGGGTCTTTCCTGCCACTGTATTGTTGACTGTCAGGGTTCCTTTTGGAGCTTCTGCTGCAAATACAGTCATGCTCATGGACAGTATCATGGTCATTGCCATCAGAACTGCCATAAATCTTGATACTAATTTCTTCATGTTCCTCTTCTCACTTTCTTTTGATTTTTTATTGGTTCGCTTTGGATTCTTTCAGCCTTTACGGTGGAAGTTCCCCACGCAGCCATATCTCTCTCATGACCCTGCTCCCCCTTTCCTACATCGTCTGTTTCCGTTTCCTTCTGCGTCCGGTATAAAGCAGGAACGCTAACAACAGGCCACCTGCTATGATAAACATCATAATGCCCTCGCCGCCGGTATCCGGAAGCAGTGCAAAATGCCGGTTGATAATCGTGAAGGTAAATCCATCTTTAGAAGTTTCGATTGTAGTTGTATATCCTTTTATTTCAGTTTCCGTAACAGAATATTTGTAATAATGCGGAGTTCCTGCATCATCTTTTATGTAGGCTGGAAGAGTTTCAATCACTTTCTGCCATGTAGATTTTGAGATATCACCTTTTATTTCATAGTTTTCATAGTTTGGCACGACTTCTGTATGTTTTGTTCCTTCTGCATCCGTCCAGCTTCTGGAAATTGTAATCTTAATAGTGTCTGGTCTGATGTTGTCCATATTCCGGAAATCTTTCCATACCTTATTAATGGTCAGATTTATATATTCATCACATGGATCCTGTGCATCTGATGGTTCCGGTGATGTGCTATCACCTGTATTTACTGTCGTTTTGGTATCTGACATCAGAACGGCTTTTGCATCTGATACATAAGCATTCAGATCTGCTGTTTCAGAAGAATCTTTTGTTGCCATAACTGCATTCTGCAATGTGTTATACTCATCTACCTGCACGACATGTTTTACTGAGAAGATGCTCCATCCATTTTCCTGACTGAACGTATCTGTCAGAAGTTTCGAATTCTTTTTGATCTCATCAAAACTAATCGCCGGTTTTCGGTAAATACGATAATTGTTATTCTCACCTTCTACACCTGCTTTTGTATTAAAGTCATATACAGAGTCCAAATCACTTTTTCCACTGAATGGTCCCACCAGCTTAGATGTTCCACGGACCACATCACAGTAGTACATATTGTTATTCTTCAGCAGTCCTTCATCGTTGTATCCAACAAAACCTCCGCTTCGTCCATCATTTGCAGAACCATCCGCATCATTTCCTGCTCCGCCGGCATAGACATCGTATCCCGTATTGATTCCATATACATTGCTGTCTGTAATTTTTGTCCTGTTTGCCTTAATCAGGTTGACACTGATGTTGGACTTTACATCATTATCTTTCGTTATGATTCCGTTTTTGTCACATGGAAGCTTAATAGAGGAATCTCCGATCTTAATGATTGCAAAATCTGTCTGCTGATTGTTATCATCAGACTTTTTAGATAGCCCAACAGAAATATCCAGTCCAAGCAGATTCACATGGATGAGATTTCCATCGTACAGTGCATCAACCTTCACAATTCCAAGATTAATATGCAACAAGTCGGAATCCTGAATCTTATCCAAATACAATGCCCTTACAAGCTGATCCAGAACTACGAATAATGCATCCACCACTGTGGAATCCAGTTTTACATCTGCAAGATAGGCAAAGCTTGTTCTTCCGGCAAAGCCTCCGGCTGTTCCACCGGATTCTACCAGTTTCAGACTATTTTCCTGATTTTTGGCATCTCCGGCACTACAACCTGACATTCTGGCAAGATTTGCGTAACCAATAAAGCCTCCTGCAATCTGCTCCTGTCCGCCTTTACTCAAAACGGTATAACCACCAGGTACTCCTGTCACGCTACTGTCATCTATGTGGGAACCAAAAATATCCAAAACGCCGAGGGCACCGCCAAGAAGCTGTCCAAATTTATCTCCCAGCACATCCAGCTTCTCCATTTTTATAACTCCGCTTTTTCCGGAGTATCCTACAAAGCCACCTACGCTGTTCAGTCCAGTTACATAATTTAATCCTGTTACAGTGCTGTTTTTGACAGATCCATTTAACAGTGAACCACCAAATCCTCCAGCTGTTCCGCTGTATGTAACCTGATTATTCTGTCCTGCATCTGTTGCTGTGTTAGCACTGACGCCAAGCCCTGCATCTGGGCTTCCTGTGACATTTCCGTAATATACATAGCTTCGGAATGCATCCAGCACATCGGTTTTTCCAAGCTTTAAAAGATACTGTAAGACAGAGGTCTCACCATTGGCACTAATATTTGCAGCACCGGAAACATCCGCAATACCGAAGCATCCTCCGGCATATTCACCGGCTACTACAGAGCGAATCTTGTCTGCACGGATTCCGCTTTCCGGTTTATCCTTCTCGCCAAGAACTGCTCCACAAAGACTTCCTGTGAATCCTCCAGCTGCTTTTGCATACCCTGTATTGTTTCCATTTTGATAGGTTCCGTTTACGATCACGCCCCAGTCATCCCAGGCTGACACAGATGCACAGCGGATGGTGGAAACAGTAGCATTCAGAACCTTAATCAGCTCTGCCGGAGCATTTACCATAAGAACATCCAGAAGTTTATTCAAAAGTCCCTGTTTTGTAGCTGTATCAATAGCTGCCACACTACCCGGATCTACTTTTCCGGCAAAACCGCCTACATAGGAAGTTCCATCTACACGCCTTAAATTTGTGATACTGCAGGAGGAAGTTTCATCTCCCCAGATTTGGCCGCCGATCATTCTTCCCACATAGCCTCCGGCAAATCCTGCCGGATCTTTGTCTGCAATACCGGTTGCTTTGATCCTTGCACCGGAACGATATCCTTTCACATGGGACTGTTTCACGACTGGCACAAAGGTTTTTAATGCTGCCAGGCTGTCTGCACCTATAATCTTAAGGTCTTCCAGTGAAACTCCACCTGTGTTTGCCACAGAACCTGTGAGCATCTCACCAGCAAATCCACCACTGCTTCTATAAGCCTCTGCCAACTGAAGATCTGTTGCAGTTCCATTTGTTATGGTACCGCCTTCCATCCGTCCAACATAACCTCCAGCAGAACCGCCCTGTGTTGCTTTACTTGCCAGAATGCTCCTTCCTGCTGTGACTGCGTATCCATATGCATACTGAGAAATGATCTCATTTAACTGCTCTTGATCATTGACTTCACCAAGTGCCTGTAATTTATTACCGTAACTTCCATAAGAACCGACAGCACCAACCCATTTGTTCCAGGTATCCGTATCCAGTCCACGAAGCGGTCCATAAACAGCTGTATTCTTTTCTGTCGGATACACTGCCTGAAGAAGCGTCAGCGGATTATCTAATTTGATAAGACCAAATAAAACCTTCAGACTTCCTGTATCTGCAACATTCGCACACCGCATCAGTCCTGTATAACCTCCGGCATATTCCGTTCCATATACGGAACGGATACGATAGGCCGCACATTCTCTTACGGTTCCTGTATATGCAGCACCTTTCCAGTTATCCGTATTGTTTCCCCAGATCTGACCGCCATAGTTGTAACCTGCATATCCTCCTGCAAGTCCACGGTAAATGCCATCATCACTTTCAGCCTGAGCCCTCACAGCACCTCCACAAGGTACACAGGTTGTTTCGCTGTTTTTGATCACAGGAACAAATGCCTGTAAAACGCCAAGAAGATTATCTGCCTTGATCAGTCCTCCAAGAGCACTTAATCCATCTACCACATCTGCCGCACTCCCCGGCTCCATGGTTCCAACATATCCACCGGCACTTTCACGCCCTATGATATGTGCAAAATTATAAGAATTACTATTCTGAATCTGAACTCCAAGAAGTTCTCCTGCATATCCACCGGCTTTTCCGGTATCACCGTCTCCATCTGTTGCAAGAACATTAAATCCGCCTATCGCTCCGTAAACATCTGAACTGTCTATAATAGATGCAACTACGGTCAATGCTGATAACAGATTTGTAGCAGAAAGTACATGATCCAGAACGCTTGCACCTCCGATAGCCGCCGTACTTCCCATAGCAGCTTTCCCAATATAGCCGCCGGCATAACGATAACCACTTACCGCATATGCACTGTCGCTTCCGTAATAACTGCTACCATCTTCCTGCTGCAGATTCTTTGGCTCCCTGACACCTGTATGCTGCAATTTATTTACATCGGAATTGCTGATCTGTACACCAGTTCCGCATCCGATAAAGCCTCCGGCACTTCCAGCATCCGCATCGTTGGTGCTATCTTTTTCAAGAGTACCTGTAACGGTAACAGTAAATCCTTTTTCTACAGAATTAACACTGGCATTACTGATCACCGGAACAAAAGCATTGACCAGGGATAGTAATCCTGTCAGATCAACCAGTTTTGTAAGAATTGATGATTTAGCTCCAATCTCTGCAACTGCTCCAGCTTTTACAAGACCTCCGAACCCTCCAGCATAACGAAGACCTTCTACTTTTAGAAGATTTTCTACTGCCGTTCCTTTTCCGGAATCAACAGCATTTGCTGAATTATCTACATGACCGCTCTGCATCTCTCCAACGAAGCCACCTGCATAGCCTTCTGCGTTTTCAAATCCGTTGTCAGCTGTAACAGTCAACCCATCTGCGGTACCAGCAACTTTGCAATTTGTAATTTTGCTGGATGCAGCCTGCAAGACACTCGCCAACTCTTTCAGACTCAGAATCTTACCAAGGACACTGTTCAAAAGATCTCCTGTGGCATCTCCTGCCTCCGCTGCACTTCCGGACCGCATGATTCCTATATAGCCACCGGCATGATACGGCGCTGTGACTTCTTTTACATTAGTCACATCAGAGTTTTTAACCATAACTGCTTTTCCATTACCGATGTATCCTCCGGCATCTCCAAGCGCCACATCATCATTTTTTCCGGATGCTGTTACGACTAAGTTGTTTCCTTCAATAGAAGAATCGGAAATTCTCGGATAAGCTACATCCATGACACTGAGAAGTTGATTTACATCCAAGAGGCCCAGTAACTTAATAGAACCTGTCTGTGCCACATCACCAGGCATCAGCCTTCCTGCAAAACCACCGGCATAGCTGGTTCCCTTTATATAAGAGAGTCCGGTAATATTTGTTGTTGCAATCGCACCAGCCTCGCCTTCGGTTGTTCCATCCTCACTATTCGTGTCTGCTTTGAATCCGGAATTGTTGTTTCCATAGTTGATATCTACTGCCTGTCCTTCTCCCACAAAGCCGCCCGCCATATCAGCGGATACCTGAGGGTCAGAACCATTCGAAACATAGGCAATAGAAGTATTATTGAACTCCGGTCTCAGGGCACTGACAACTCCAAGCAGATTCTCTAATTCAATTCCTGTCAGTTTTGATGTAGTGGAATCTCCAGCACTTAATGCATCTCCAGCTTTAGCAAAACCTGCAAAGCCTCCGGCTTTTCCTGATGTTGCAGATGCAGTAACAGTTTTCAGGTTGCTGATCTTAGTGTCCCTTGCTCGTCCACTAATGCATTCTCCAATAAAACCACCACTATAACCTTTCTCATTGCCAGTAAACACACTATATCCTGACGAAACACCTGAAACAGTGCTGTCAACTGTAAACGTCTCAATCATCTGCCCTACAGAAAGAAGGCTGTCAATTTTCAAAAGCGGTAATCCAAGAAGTTTAATACCACCAACATTAGCAAGAGTACCACTTCCGAAATATCCGGCAAATCCTCCTGCACACTTTCCAGCCGTTACAGAATTCAGATTTGTGACGGATATTTTCCTTACTTCTCCACCTGTTCCATAACCGATAGCACCTCCGGCACGACCATTCTCTTTATCTGACGCAGTAACTGTAAGTCCCAAAGAGCCTCCGTTTACGGAACAATCTTTACATTCAAAACGCATGTAGTCTGCTGCTGTAACTGTTCCGCCAAGGACATCACTGACACTGGTCATTTTAGCGTAACCTAAGATTCCTCCAGCATTCTCTGTTGCTGAAACAGACATGCTTTCTGATGCAGTAATACTATTAGAATGCTCATTAAAACTGTAAGAAATACTGTTTTTTGCAAGCACACGATTCAAAGCTTTTGTAGTTGATTTTGAACCGTCTGCAAGTTCTGAAGTATTAGAAACCTGAACAGCTCCGGCATATCCTACAAGTCCACCGGCATATTTGCCACTGGCATCTAGGGATATCGTACTTCCGCCAATGGTACATCCGCTTATAACAGAAGGGCGAAGTCCCACCAGGTTCAAAATATCCATATCCGTAATATTACCGTTCAACAAACCTGTAAGAAGTTTTTTCACAAGATCAAGAAGACCATTATTTTCATCAATAGATGTAACAGCACCAAGGGTTGCTAAGCCGGCAAATCCTCCGGTATAATCTTTTCCAGACACTGTACCAAGAGAAGAAATACTGCAATCCACAGCATAACTGTTACGCATTTCTCCTATAAATCCGCCTGCATAACCACTTTCCTTACCAGAACCTCCTGTTGCAGATACATTTGCACTGCCATTAATACTGCATCCAAGCATTACTGTATTAACCGGAAAATCCGCAATTTGGATTCCCAGATGATCCAGTGCACCTGCAACAACTGCATTGGAAGCACGACCAATAAAGCCTCCTGAGTAATCTGTACCATTAACACTCTCAGTACCATTAACTGAACATCCAGTCATTACAGCACCTATTGTTTCACCAGCAAATCCACCTGTATAATTCTGCCCAGATATCATATCATTGCCAGATACTGAACAATTGCTGAACACCGGATTCACATAGCCAATTGGAATCAGGTTTCCAACACTTAGAACACCTCCATTCAAAAGCGTTGTAATCAGATCCCCAAGACCTAATACTGGAATCAAGTTTAATAAAGTACTAAGTGCGTCCGTTACTCCTTTAAGCACTCCTGAAAGAGCTTCATATTTTGTAATACCCGAAATGTACCCGACAAAACCACCTGTCCAGCTGTTTGCATTAGATACTCCTGATAATCCTTCTACATGACAGTCTAATATTTGTACATTTCCTTTTACAACGCCGGCAAAAGCTCCTGTTGAAAAAGATTTTGGATCCTTTTCCAACCCACTTGATAATCCCAGGACTTTTAAAACTCCGGTCAACACTACACCAAGCAAACTAAAATCTTTTTTAATAGAATTCGTTGTCGTTGATACAGAAACTCCTGATAAGGTAAGATTTTTTACGACAACCTGTTTTGATGAAATCTGTAATGAACTGTCATATGGGGTCGATAAACTTCTGAAAAATCCAACACCATATTCCGTGTCCGAGCTACTTCCATTTGAATAAGCACTCTGATTAATTGCTGTGTCCTGTACAATCTTTACGTTACTGATTTTGACATTAGCACCTTCTGTCATTCCCTTGCGGCCTTCCATATTTCCCTGGAAGTTCTTTATAGGAGTCCAGTTATCATCTTTCCCATTAGAATTTGTCCCTTCTTTGGAAAGATCAATATCACGAAAGATAATATAATTCGCATCCTTACTGTATTTATATCCAGATCCTGCAATATTGGTATTGCTATGTTTTGACGTATCATAAGTAAGTACATAAGTTTTATTCTCATCAACTGTTATACTTTCCGAATCTATATCATCAGTAAAACCACTTTCATCCCCACTGCTTGTAAAAGCTTCTGCATCATCACTTCCTGTCTCAGCTGCTTCCTCGCTATCTGACGGAATCATATCAATCAAATCACTGTCATTTACAGTTTCATCTGCTTCAACGGATGCCGCTTCGGAATCACTGGCAGTACTTTCTGTTGCAGTTACTGTCATATCGGCTGACTCCTGAATCGTACTACTTACATACACATAACACTGTGTAGCTTTTGTACCAGCTATATCCCAAGATGGATTATCCAAATATTCTGTATCATTCAGCTTATGAGCACCGTTTTTATTAGCATACAATTCCTTTCCGGACCAATTATATGTATCATTAAACTTTACAATATCCGCATCACCCGGATAATACAGTTCCGTTTTGTATTCTGATGTATCCGCTGCCGGTTTCCAGTCTGTATATCCCCCCAGTATTCCCTCATTTTTCTCTCTTGTTTCATATACTCGCCAGATTGGTTCTGTCACATCCGCATCTGTTCCGATTGCCCGGAGCTGTGTTTCATTTCCAATCAGAATATAATTTTTATCACCGATCTTTTTTACCACCTGACCGAAATAATTTCTTCCTTCATAATCAGATGGATAAGCGCTAGTAATATCCTTAGTTGTCTCCTCTGTCCCAGCCTTATTTGCAAGAAGCTCCGGTGTTTCTGTTGTAAATGAAGAAGCAAGCACATAATTATGTGTTTTGCTATAAGTAAGATTGGTACCATCTTCCAGTGTAAAAACCTGTCCCATTCCAACTTTTTCAGCAATATAATCCTCGCTCATTACAGGTTCGCTGTCTGAAGATTCCCCTTTCATCAATTCAAGCTGGTATCGGTTATACACATAAATCGTATCAGTCACTGAATCATATACTGTGTTGCCCGTGCGCTCTGATGATGAAGTGATGCTACCTGTAAAATCTGATGGGAAATTCCAGACATTTTCATTATCTATTGGAATATCATTCATCAAACAATAGGAAGCGTCTGATGCATAGGTAAGTTCTGCACCATCTGCAAGGACCTTGTCCCCTTCACCAACATTTCCATCTTTGTCTCCGGAAAACATCTGTGTTCCTGTACCGATTTGCAGAAGTTGCTGGTAATTGTAGATACATATTTTTCCATCTTCATAATCTGGATTTGCTTCTTCCAAAGTATCTGAGGTGTTTTCATCCTCGATAATTGTTTCTTCTCCATCTGTAAATCCTTGATCTTTGGAATTACCAAATTCCTCTGTTACTTCAGAACTTATATCTGTATTTGGCTCTGATTCTCCTTCAAAAGAATCAGGAATATCACTTTCCGTGATATCAGATATTTCAGATGTATCACTGTCGAAACCATCCTGTTCCGATATATCTGTAATTTCACTATTGGTCTGCACATTCATTCTTTCTGAATCTTCAGCATTCGCAACTACGACTTGCGAAGATAATAATGTAACGCACAGAACAACTGCTGTAATTCGTCTTAAAACACTCAATTTCTTGTTCACAAAATCGCCTCAAATCTTCTGTCGTGCTTGACTTTTTGTTACTTTTAACCACTCTGGCTGCTTTGCTGCCTCCTGAAAGCATTGCATCAGCTGATTTGAAAACGCTCCACATTCACCATTTGAAATCATCTGGATTGCCTCTTCCGGTTCATATTTTCTTTTGTATGGGCGATCATTGATCAATGCATCGTAAGCATCCACAATCCCAACGACCTGTGCACACATTGGAATTGCATTCCCTTTCAAACCGTCCGGATATCCTGAACCATCATATCTTTCATGGTGATGTCTGCATATTTCATAGCTATACTGGTTCAGCTTTTCCGTTGTTATCCCTTCTGGGAATCTCTTGGTCATCGCTGCACCTACTAATGGATGTTGCTTTACTACATTCATTTCTTCATCCGTCAATTTTCCATTTTTATTTAAAATTTCAATTGGTACTTTTATCTTTCCAATATCATGAATCGGTGCCAAATGAGCTACTGACGCAATTTCTTCATCCGTAATCCCATATTCCGGATAATTCTTCTGCAATTGAAGATATACCTGTTTTGTATAGAAGCTGATATCATCTTGATACCCTGATTCAACTATCTGATTATGATTCAATACAGTGGTTAAAAGTGATACCATATCCCAATACTGCTTTGCCATATCCTGTTCTTTTTTTATGAGTTCTCTTTCCATCTTTATAACCGTGTTCTGGACAATCTTCTCATTATGTAAGGTGATAATTGCAGTATTCTCATTTGCATCTATATATTTTTTTGCTTCCATCCAAACATATGCATTCTTATCTTTTCCAGTAATTCTGCGATATGGAAGATCTTTTTCCATACATCCATCAACTAGTCTTTCTTCTAATCCTTCACTTGATAAGAAGTCATGAACCATTTTTTGGTCAGAAGCATACACGTATCTTTCTACATATTGGCTTATGAACTCTTCATAGCTTTCTGTTTTCCTTACTTTCTCATACACTTCACGGATATGTGAATATACACACTCGTAGCTTTTTTCCTTCAAGTTCAGTTTTAATACAACATAAAATCGTCCAAAATATTCATCTTCTCCAGGGCGGATAACATCTGAAACTTTTACGCTCTCTAATTTATTATTGTATGTATTCTGCAGACTCAACAATATTTTATGTATCTTGCAGGTATCTTCTAAATTTCTGGAACAAAAACGATCTTCTTCCAAACAACGATTAATTGCCATTGTTTCCTCTACACACGATATGATATCCATTAAAGAAATGTTCTCCGGTTGTTTTGCCAGCATATAGCCACCATTTGTACCTTCACAGGCAGTGACTATTTTTGCATTTTTCAGTTTTTTCGCTATTTTAGGAACATAATTAGCCGAAACATTTAGCTTCCTTGACAATTCTGATGTAGATACCATCCGTTCCTGTGCTGCTAAGTAACACACAATTCTAATTGCGTAATCTGTTGAATTTTTTAGTTGCATCGTTATCCCTCTAATCTAAGCCCTGCAAAGTCTTAGTTTATATCAAAAAAATACTATCCTCTGTAGCAGTGATTCTTTTCCTGAAATATTTTCTCATCAGTTTCTCAATTATACAGATTGAAACCGGTTAATATAATGTACAATCAATGAAAATATTTATCCGTTTTTTTGTAAAATCTGTTCCATTGTATCGATATTCTCCATTAATATCTTTTTATGAACTTCGTTCAAAAAAAAGAAACCATGCCTCAACACGATTTCTCTTTCTTTTTCTATTCTA
>OLOY01000955.1_pt1 | contig 14446 bp, 9 predicted proteins | sample 1672771 | NCBI WGS metagenome assembly OLOY01 (sample SAMEA3136722, study PRJEB25190) | human gut metagenome
ATTTCACCGTCTTGTGGGACACGTGGTGAGTGGATATCGTAAACCCCAGGTCCAACTTCTGTTTGGAAGTTTTGTGCTTTAAGTTCATCCAAGATTTCAAGATTTGAACGACTAGCTTCAAATGAGATAACGTCAGCATCCAAGTTGTCGATGGCTGGAATGATATCTGTAAATTCTGAGTAACACATGTGAGTGTGGATTTGTGTGTCTGGTGCTACAGTTGAGTGTACCAAACGGAAAGCTGGAATTGCCCAGTCGAGGTAATCCTCATACCAGTCACTACGACGGAGTGGCAATTTTTCACGAAGAGCAGCTTCGTCAATTTGGATAATTTTCACGCCTGCAGCTTCAAGGTCAAGCACTTCGTCTTTGATGGCAAGAGCAATTTGAAGAGTTGAATCCTTAATAGAAATGTCCTCACGTGGGAATGACCAGTTAAGGATAGTTACAGGTCCAGTCAACATACCTTTAACAGGTTTGTCTGTACGGCTTTGTGCGTAGCTAGACCATTTCACAGTGATTGGGTTAAGACGAGTGACATCGCCCCAAATGATTGGTGGTTTCACCCCACGCATACCGTATGATTGAACCCAACCATTTTTAGAGAAGAGGTAACCTGACAAGTTTTGACCAAAGTACTCAACCATGTCATTACGTTCAAACTCACCATGCACAAGAACGTCAAATCCAACTTCTTCTTGCCATTTAATCCATTCATCAGTGATTTCAGCAAGGAAAGCATCGTATTCTTCTTGTGACAATTCATTCTTACGGAAAGCCAAACGTTTCGCACGAACTTCCTTAGTTTGAGGGAATGAACCAATGGTTGTTGTTGGAAGCAATGGAAGTTTGAAAGCATCTTTTTGAATCGCTTCACGTTCTGCAAATGCTGGCAAACGAGTGTAATCAGCTTCAGTCAAGCCTGCAATACGGGCACGAAGTTCAGCATTTTCACCAACACGCTCAGTCGCGAAGAGTTCTTTGTTAGCAGCAAGAGCTTCTTCACCTTGACCATTGCGGATAGCATCCAAATCACGCAATTCGTCCAATTTTTCAACTGCAAAAGCGAAGTGGTTCAAGATAGCTGGTTCAAATTCTTCATTAGCAGTTGTAAATGGTACGTGGAGAAGTGAGCAAGAGGTTGTCAAAACAACATTTTCAGCTGGAACTTGTTCAAGAATTGCAAGGCTCTTCTCGTAGTTGTTACGCCAGATGTTTTTACCATTGACGATACCGGCATAGAGAATCTTATCAGCTGGGAAACCACCTTTAACCAATTCAAGTGTTTTCTTACCTTCAACAAAGTCAAGACCAATACCATCAACTGGCAAGTTCACAAGGTCATTGTAGACATCACGAACATCACCAAAGTAAGTTTGAATCAAAACTTCAAGGCCTTTCTTATCAGCCAAGAGCTTGTTGTAGAGGTTCAAGAAGAGAGCTTTTTCTTCAGATGTCAAATCTTTAACAAGAGCTGGCTCATCAAGTTGAATACGAGTAGCACCAAGCTCTGCCAATTTTGCAAAAACATCTTGGTATGCAGAAACAAAGCTATCTACGAAGTCTTCAGCTTTTACACCATCTTCAAAGTCAGACAATTGAAGGAAAGTGAATGGTCCAACCACAACTGGACGTGTATTAAGACCCAATTCTTTTGCTTCTTGGTACTCATCAAAAATTTTGTGACCAGCAAGTTTAACTTCTGTTGTTTTTTCAAATTTAGGAACGATGTAATGGTAGTTAGTATTAAACCATTTTTTCATAGGAAGGGCACGTACATCCCCTTTTTCACCTTGGTAACCACGCGCCAAAGCAAAGTAACGTTCAAGATCTGTCAAATCCAAGTTTTGAACAGATTCAGGTACGACGTTGAAAAGGAAAGCTGCATCAAGGAAGTTATCGTAATGTGAAAAATCATTTGAAGGAATTTCAGTGATACCCTTCTCTTTAACAATATTCCAGTGTTTTGCACGCAAGTCTTTGGCAGCTGCTAAGAGTTCATCTGCAGTAATTTCATTTCTAAAGTATTTTTCTGTTGTAAATTTTAATTCGCGGAATTCACCCAAACGTGGGAAACCAATGATAGTAGTTGACATCTTGTGTCCTCCTCTTTGTTGTTGAACTTATCTTACCAAAGAAATGGGTAGCTGTATAATTGCTATTAGTTTTCTCTATATATAGTTTTAGACTATACCCTATAAAATAAAGGGTTACCGACTTCTGTTATCTCCTTTTACTTAGATATCGTTATAGCTAATAACTATATATTGACTTACTAAATCCCTTTTTATATCAAAAAATCCCTAGACTTTTGTCTAGAGACTCTATTATTTACTAGGATCAGAACACTAAGCTCTATAAGTGCTCAGTACCCTCTCTTGAAGCCAAGATGATGTATAAGACATATTCTCACTATTGTAACTATTCCAAATAAAATAACCAAAAATTGCCAATACTAATAAGAAACAAATTCCCAAGACGGCTAACCATATGATTTGTTTCTTTAAGCTATCATACTCACTCATATAGCCATTATGAAGTTTAATGAGTTCATTTCTTTTTTTGTTACTTGACTCTTTAGCAATAGCTATTTCTAGCTCGTACATCTGGTGCTTCCATGAATTCTTAGAAGTGCCTTTTTTCATTTTATTGTTTGAAAGGCTGCTGTTGCCTTTCTCAAAGTTATTTTTTTCAGTCATATTTCCCTCTAAAATCTTCTTTTAGTCCCTATCATTATAACATATGTAAAACTATCTGAAAAGTTCATTTTTGGTTAAAATTTTGAGAAAGATAATTAAAACATGAAAAAGAACCAGAGGGAAACTTCTTATGTTATACTCTAAGTATGCATAAGAAAACTGTTATTGATTTTAAAGAACTTGGTGTCAGACAAATCTTTACAGACGCCATTAAAGAACTAAAAACAAAGGACATTAAGGAAGTCAAACCCCTTTTAGATGAACTCGAAGCCTATCAAAATGAAGGTTATTATGCAGTAGGTTATGTTTCCTATGAAGCAGCCCCTGCCTTCGAGACAAAATTTCAGGTTATTGATGGTCCATTAATGTCTGAGTATCTCCTCTACTTCACTGTTCATGAAACTGTTCAAACAGAGCCTATTCCACTTACTTATGACCCTATTACCTTACCAAAATCTTGGCAAGAGCTAACTTCTGCTGAGGAATACAAGGCTGCTATTGAGCATATACACCACCATATTCGACAAGGTGATACTTATCAGGTCAATTATACTGTTCAACTTCAACAGAACCTGACAGCTGATCCCTTTGCCATCTACAATCGATTGGTTGTTGAACAAAATGCCCATTACAATGCCTTTATTCAGCACGATGATGTTTCTATCATTTCTATAAGTCCAGAACTCTTCTTTAAAAAAGATGGCGATAAGTTGACTACTCGTCCTATGAAAGGTACTACCAATCGAGGTTTAACAACTGAAACTGACCTTGCACAAGCAAGATGGCTAGCTCAGGACCAGAAAAATCGCTCTGAAAATATGATGATTGTCGATCTTCTTAGAAATGACATGAATCGTATTTCTAAAATAGGAAGTGAAGATGTCAAGAGCCTTTGCCAAGTTGAACAATACTCTACAGTTTGGCAAATGACTTCGACAATTGAAACGCAACTCCTGACAAATAGAAGTTTATGCGATGTCTTCCAAGCCCTTTTTCCATGCGGATCGATTACAGGTGCCCCAAAAATAGCAACCATGGAGATTATTAAGAAGGTTGAAAAACAGCCTCGAGGTGTTTATTGTGGAGCTATTGGAATCTTGGTGCCACAGGGACCTAGTATTTTCAACGTAGCCATTCGGACACTACAAATGGAAGAAACCAAGGCTATCTATGGTGTCGGAGGGGGGATTACCTGGGACAGTAACTGGGAATCCGAATACGAAGAAACCAAGCAAAAAGCTGCTGTTCTATACCGTCAGAACCCAAAATTTGATCTCATTTCTACCGGTCGTATTCATCAAGGAAAACTTATCTTTCTGGAGGAGCATATAAAACGTTTACAAGAGAGTAGCCGATACTTTGACTATCCTTTCAATGCAGAAAAAGCTCACAATCAAGCCACAGCTCTGTGCCAATCACTAGATCTTGACACAGACTACCGTCTTAAATTGTCCCTTAAAAAAGATGGTGAACTGAAGTTTGAACATAGCCAATTAACAAACTTATCTGATGACTTTTGCCAAGCACGGTTAGTTGAGCAAAGACATCCGTTGGATAGCCCCTATACCTTCTTTAAAACAAGTTACCGTCCTCACCTTAGTATCGAACCTCACGAACAAATCTATTATAATCACGAGGGACAACTCCTAGAAACCTCTATCGGTAACATCGTTCTTAAAATCGAAGACCAACTCTACACACCACCAGTTCACCTCGGCCTCTTAAATGGCATCTACAGACAAAGTCTTATAGCTGAAAATAAGCTGAAAGAAAAAGTCCTGACTGTAAAAGATCTGAAACAGGCTCAGACCATCTATGGATGTAATGCGGTGAGAGGGTTGTATGAATTGAAGGTGGAGAAATAAATCAAAAAAACTGTACAATTTTTACTATTCTATATGTAAACTAATGAACCATTACATAGAAAGGTATTGATATGACCTATCAATTAAAACTAAATGATTTTGTAAATATAATCGAAAATAAATCAAGCTCTAATCCAGATGATCTGATTCATATCTGTAAACGATACAAGAATCCTAAAAGAGACTATCTCTTTGTTAATAAATATCAAGCTAAGCATTATCCTAGTCAAGCCAATACAACAATTCAGCTTTTTAAAGAACTTTACGAACAACTTAAAAATCATTTAAGTTCACAAGAACGCATACTCATCATCGCCTTTGCCGAGACTGCTACTGCCATCGGTCAAGCCATCATGCATTTTTGTTTGGAAAATGATGACCTAAACGCCGTTTTCTACCTACAAACACCACGAGAAGATTTGGATACAACTATCCAAACACTTTCATTTGAAGAAGAACATTCTCACGCAACAAATCAGAAATTGTATTACCGTGAGGTCATTCCTGAGTATGACACTATTTTGTTTATTGAAGATGAAATTACGACAGGAAATACTATTCTTAACTTCATTACTGAATTTAAAAAATTGAATAAAAGAACTAAGTATGCAGTGGCTTCCATCCTTAACTGGCAAAATATGGCTCATGCTTCTATTTATAAAGAAGAAAATATCGACACTATCTACTTGATTAAGGGACACCTTAAGGATGATGTTCCGACCATTTCTATCGATTATCAGAGTCTTCCCGAGAATAACTTGGATCAAAATGAAAAGGTTACCTTATCTTCTAAAAATAATCCACGTCTTGGATTAACTCAAACTGAATTCAGAAATTACAGCAAGTCTCTTGAGACTCTCATTTCTAAGTTAGATGACTCCCCACTAGATCGAGACTCGTATGAAGTAAGAGTAATCGGAACTGAAGAAAATATGTGGCTTCCAATTCTCCTTGCACAAGAAATTGGTGCGAAGGTTCGTTCAACGACACGAAGTCCTATAGCTATCTCAACTGAGGATAATTACCTCATCAAAAATGCTATTCATCTCCCTAGCGCATATGATAGCCAACGATCAACATATCTTTACAATGTAACTGAGGAAGTTGACCGCTACATCATCGTCTACGAAGAAATGACAAAGGCTTTCGAAGAGTCCATCAAGGAACAATTACAGCCATATTCAAGACAAGAAATTATTTTTATCCAACAATAAAACAAATATAAATAGGAGGAAACGCATGCGTTTTGTTCGCACCAGTTACCCAGCAGAAAGTGTAACTTTCTTACTACAAGATGTTAAAGGAAAAGTCCCCATCTTAGATACTGCAGAACGTGAAAAATTAAACCAGCAAGGTATCCATTATTCTGAAATGCTTCCTTTAGAATACGCACCTACAAAAACTTACATGGACCTTTACTTTAATAGCTTAGACCAACTCTCTTTTGAAACAGCATCTGCCACAGTCGCTCTTGCTGAAAAATTATGGAGTTCAAAAGGACCTGAACTTGTTCTAGTTTCACTTGCCAGAGCAGGAACACCTATCGGCATTCTCGTTCAACGTTATCTCAAAGCTAGATACGGGGTAACGCCACCGCACTACAGTATCTCAATTATACGTGGGAAGGGGATTGACTCAGCAGCTATGCATTATATCGTTGACCGTCATGCTGCTGAAAATATTCAATTTATAGACGGTTGGGTCGGTAAAGGAGCCATTAATACTGTTTTAGATGAAGCCTGTCAAAAACTTCGAGCTCAAAAGAATTTTCAAAAACTTGATAGTGAACTTGCAGTATTGAGTGATCCAGCATCGGTAACAAAGCTTTATGGAACTAGACAAGATTTCCTTATCCCAAGTGCATGTCTTAATGCAACAGTTAGCGGTCTTGTTAGTCGAACAGTTAAATTACCAACTATGACTGAGGACGAATTTCATGGTGCTATTTTTTATGAAGAAAACTTAGCTATTGATCAGTCAAACGCGTTTTTAGAAACCGTTGAAAAGCACTTTAATGATTGCGACCCCAACTATTTCTCTCCTTCCTCAGAAGAGTTAAATGAAGACTTTAAGGGTATAGATGAAGTAAAACGTATTGCGAAAGACTTTAAAATTAAAGATATCAATAAAATCAAGCCTGGTGTTGGTGAAACAACTCGTGTTCTACTTAGACGCGTACCTGATCGGATTCTCATTCGCAAAGATGCTAATCCCAAATATCTCCAACATATTTTACAACTCGCAGAAGAAAAACAAGTTCCTGTTGAATATTATCCACTTGAAAAGTATAATGTTTGTGGCATCATTAAAGAGCTAGCAGACCTATAATCCATCAGCAATTATGAAAATCATTATAGTTCGCGTTTTATCTTGACACCGCTTTAATGAATACATAGAATAGTAGTATCTTGAATAAGTTCTATATAAAGATATAGCTTATTTGGGAAAAGACTCATTGTGCCGGAAGGGGGTGACTAAATGAGTCTAAGCCTCCAACAGATTCCATTTGAACTTTGGAGAAGAAAATCGGAAAGAAAGGGCATTCGTCCACAATTTAACCCCGTCTTCACTTCCTACATCGGTGTGGAAAATCAAGGGAAATATAACGATGTCCTTGCAACGATTTATTCAAAAATTCAGGCTGATCCTCACCATACTATCTTTTTTGATGGTGAGATTCTCCTAGATGTAGATTTCGACTTCATTAATGCTATAAAAAATGAACTTGCTAATATGGATGTGACACAACTCTCAAAGCAAGATATCACTCTTTTTGAGAACTCTGATTTGAATCACGTTTTTTTAAATGCTTTTGAATACGTCGTCAATCTTGCCATAAGACAAGAAAAATTTTTAAACGATAGTGTTAAAAACAACTTTATCTGTAAACTATTACTTTATGCTCACTTATATATACAGAACTTAGATTATTCTGAATTAGATTTTCATGCAAACCATTGCTTCTACTATGGTGATATTTCGCGTCATGATATTTATTTTCTAATGCTCCTCTTTATAATGGGGTTTGATGTTATTTATATTAATCCATTGCGAGAGTGCGAGTACTGGAAAGAAATCGACTCAGATAAGCTCTGTAAAAAACATAAGAATTCACAAATATTACCCATTCAAAGTTTTCTTCAACGAGCCTCTGAAGGTCATATCATTGAAGAAAATCGCTCAATTACTTTAGAATTGGAAGAGCAAATTGAAAAAGAGCTATTCTCAAATTCAGGTATCTATCGTCCTTGGCAATTTCGTAATGGTACGACTTCTCCAATTTTTTTCAATGGTACCTTAATCGATCTTGAACAAAACTGGAAAGCCCCAGCAAAACTCAGACAAGGCTTTAAAACACAAGGGAAAACCGTCTATGTTCCTAGTTTCTTCTTTGACATTGAAGGTGAATATAAGAATTCAGACGAATATGCAAACCTCATTAAAACCTGTATAGAGCATCCAAATAGTCTATTTCTATCCTCAACAGCTAACTTCAATCTCATTAGTCCAGGTGTTGAAGAATCCGATAAGTTTCAATTGACATTTTGTCAACTAAGCAATGGTAAATTTGATATAGAAGAAATCATGAAGTTGCCTTTCTATCGTTATTCATCATATAATGATGAAACTGAAAAATTCATCCTTTCAAAAATCAATGAGACTATTGATGACCATCGTTTCTTTAAAAAACCGATTTCTTCCAAAGAAGAAATTTTGGACTTTGCTATGATGATATTAATGTTAGATAAAAAAATCATCAGAACTATTGACAGTTTCGATTTTACCAACGATATTCCCAAACTAGTTATTTTTCTAGAAGAGGAAGAACAAATTTCAAAACGTCAGGCTTATTTAATTGCTTACCTTAATAAAATTGGATTTGATATTGTCATCTTTTCACCAGCTGGTTTATCTAACTTAAATAGTTATATTCAAAGTGATTACTTTAATTCCATCCGTTTAGATAAAATAAACTATGAGCGTCGACTATCAGATTTAAAATACAAACAGAGGAAGCAGAACTTTTTTAGTAAATTTTTTAGTTAAGGAGACTATCAATGGCTATTAATACCGGAGAATTCGGTGCTACTACGACCGGATCACCTACAAATGAGATGCAGATGACACAACCAGAAGTCTTAACAGACAATGTTGCTTATAAGCAACGTCTGCGAGCTCTTCCAGAGGTTCAAAATCTAACCAATGAAATAGATATCACAAATGTTAATTCCATCCTTGCATTTGGTCAAAAACCTAGCGAGGGAATCTCTCAAACTTCAGATATGCTACTGTCTTCGATGCAACGCGTTAATACTGAAGAAGCCTCTCGTATGCTGACACAACTTACAAAGATTATGGATAAGTTCGACATCAAAGAGCTCGAAAATCCAGAAAACGCATCTATGCTTCAAAAGTTATTTGGCAAGATTAAAAATTCCATTGATAAATTGTTTGCCAAATATGAAGATATGGGAAAAGAAGTTGACAAGATTTATGTGATTTTAAAACAATATGAATCTCAAATTCATCAAACACAAGAAGATCTTGAAAAACAATATCGTACTAATGTTGCATATTATGAAGAACTCGAGAAGTATATCGTAGCTGGAGAGCTCGCTCAAGAAGAAATCGAAGCTTATCAAGCACAAATGATGCAACGAACCGATCTTACTGAACAAGAAAAGCAGACTCAACAACAGAAACTACAAATGATTAAGGATATGCTAAACCAGCGTACTTATGACTTGCAGATTGCTGAAAATGTTGCAATGCAAACTTGTCCCATGATACAGACGATGCAGATGGCCAACTTTAATCTTATGCGTAAGATTAATTCATCATTTATTATCACCTTGCCAATTTTCAAACAATGTTTAGTACAGGCTATTCAACTAAAACGACAAGAAATCCAAGCGAAATCAATCAGTCAATTAGATGAAAAAACGAATGAGCTTCTACTACGTAACGCTCAAAATACAGCAACTCAGTCTGTAAATATTGCTCGTATGGCTGGTGGTAGTGCGGTGCAGATTGAAACCCTACGATCAACCTATGAAACAATCAAAAAAGGTATCGATGAAACCAAACAAATTAGTCAACAAATTGCTGAGAAACGCAAGACTGATTCCGTTGAGTTGGAAAATATGAAGGCGGATATGGCTGAAAAAGGGTTTATTAGCGCGCATTAATTATATGGAGGGAAATTATTATGGATTTCACAAGACTTAATAATGGTTCGCAACCATCACTTAATTTATCAAAAGGTAATGTGCTTGACCTTACTAAACAAGCACCAGCACTCAAGAACTGTGTTCTAGGTGGTGGTTGGGATATGGCCGTTGCTGGACCCACTGCAGACCTTGATTTGGCAGCTTTTCTTATTGAAGATAGTGGACGTGTGACACAAGTTCCACAAGACGTCATCTTCTTTAACAATATGTCTGCTCCTGGAATTCGACTCGAAGGAGATAACCGTACTGGTGAAGGTGACGGTGATGATGAACGTATCCAAATTAATTTAGATGCCATCGAACCACGAATCACTCGTATTATCTTCTTCATGACAATTTTTGAAGCCGTTAGCAAAAAGCAAACTTTTGGTATGATCAAAAATGCTTTTGTTCGCTTGCTTGATGCAGATAATAATGATGCTGAAATTTGCCGTTATCAGTTAACCGATAACTATTCTGCAGATACTGCTGTTACAGCCTGTTCCTTAAACCGTGGACCAAACGGTTGGCAATTTGAAGCTATTGGTGAGGGAACAATTGCTGACCTCAATGGACTTTTGTCTCGCTATATGTAATACACTTAGGAAAGGAAACTATTATGGGACTTTTTGATAAACTACTTGGAAACAATTCAAACACACCAACAAACAATGGGCCTGAAGCGCCAGCACCGACTTTTGAGACTCTTTCTCAATCTTCACAAAGTCAAGGACGTGAAGTAAGCCTTGACCTTAATAAGCCAGGTATCCTTAATCTCCAAAAGAACGATTTCTTGAATCTTTCTAAGACACAGTCTACTTTAGAGAATATTCGAGTTTCTGCTGGTTGGGATGTACAAACAAAATTATTTGGTTCAGATTTTGACCTTGACCTTGTAGCTTTTCTCATAGATGAATCAGGTCGTCTAACTCAAAAAGCTACAAATGTTGTCTATTATGGTGATAAATCCTCTCAAGGTATCCACTTGGATCACGATAACCTTACTGGAGCAGGTGATGGTGACGACGAAAATATGTTCGTAAACTTTAATCAAGTCTCATCAGATGTCAAACAAATTGTTGTTGCGGTTGTCATTTACTCTGGTAAAGAACGTAAACAAAACTTTGGTCAAGTACGTAATGCATATGTTCGTTTAGTTGATGAATCACAACGTCCAGAACGTGAATTGGTTCGTTTCAACCTTACAGAAGACGGTGGTAATGCAACTGCAGTTAAATTTGCTGAGTTGAACCGTACTGATAACGGTTGGACATTTAAAGCCGTAGGTGATTATTTCAAAGCATCTATTGGTGAACTCGCAAAAGCATATCAATAATTTAATGTAAAGGAAGAAGAAAAATGGCTATTAATTTTACAAGTTTGGGTGGAGAAGTTTCAACACCAACTGAAGTCACACCTACACAATCTGGAATCTCACTAAATCTCGAAAAAAATACGGTCCTAGACCTTGCCAAAGCTGCACCTAGCCTCAATAATGTTGATTTATGTGCTGGTTGGGATATTGCTGTAAGTGGTGTCGACTTCGATTTAGACATCTCTGTTTTCTTATTAAATGAAGCAGGTAAGATTACTTCTGCTTCTGACGTTGTCTTCTACAATAATCCAGTAGCAAATGGTATTCAATTAAACGGGGATAATCGTACCGGTGCAGGCGAAGGTGATGACGAAACCATCACTCTAAATCTTCAAGCTGTCTCACCAACAGTTAATAAGATTGTCTGTGCTGTAACCATTGACCAAGCACTCGCACGTCGTCAAACATTTGGTATGGTAAATAACTCATACGTACGACTTGTGAATAAGGATACTGGTTCTGAACTATGTAAATTCCAATTAAAAGATGACTACTCTACTGATACAGCTGTTGTATTTGCCGAATTAGTACGTAATGGTGCTAGCTGGGCATTTCACGCTATTGGTCAAGGAAAACAAGCTGACCTTAATGGAATCGCAGCTCTCTTCAGTTAATAATAGAATTCTTTAGTTATCAAGATACTTATTTTTACTAAAATCACCCCAGAAAGTATTAATTCTCTAAAGAATATTTCTAGAAAGGATACAAACCTTAAATGAAAAAATTTAAAGGCTTGACTTCTGCTGAAGTTCAAGCAAGTAAAAACGCCCATGGCGATAATAGGCTTTCTAGTAAAGAGGCTAACTCGCTCCTCTCGATTTTTATTGAAGCCTTCCAAGATCAATGGATTCTTATCCTCTTGGCTGCCTTAGGATTAAAAATCATTTTCAACTTTGTTGGAATGATTTTCCCTGCTATTGGTGAAGCTAATTGGTATGAGGCTATCTCACTAATTTTCGCCATTTTGATGTCTACAGGATTCTCAGCAGTCTCACAATACCGAAATGAGCAAAAATTCAACACTCTTCAAGAAGAGGCTTCGAAAACTAATGCTAAAGTTTATCGTGATGGTAAACTTAAAGAGGTTCTCGTTGATGATATTGTAAAAGGTGATCAGATTCTCCTTCAATCAGGGGACAAGATTCCAGTTGATGGTATCATCTTGGAAGGTGAGTTAAAAGTCAACCAAGCTGTCCTTAATGGTGAAAGTGAAGATGCTAAAAAACTTCCTCTTGGTGATCAAAAAGAGCCAGACTCTTCGGATCTCTTTACAGAGCTCAAAGTCTTCCGTGGTACAGTTGTTACTTCGGGTGAAGCTGTTATGGAAGCTACACAAATTGGTGATAACACCGTTCTTGGAAGCATCAATACTTCTCTTCAAGAAGATAGTAAAGATTCACCATCTAAAGAGAAACTTAACAAGCTTGCTGGTAATATCGGTGTTCTCGGTTATAGTGCAGGTGCTGCATATTCAGTAATCAACCTTGTATTAGGCTTTATTGCCCTTAATAAGGCTAATAACCTCAATGGTGGTTCAATCTTCCTTCTTATCATTGAAACGATTCTCTTTGCAGTTACAATCATCATCATGGCTGTTCCAGAAGGTCTCCCAATGATGTTGGCACTCGTTTCTTCAATGAACTCAGGTCGACTTTTAGCACAAAATATCTTGGTTCGCCATCCTGATACCATTGAAACAGCCGGATACATGAATATCCTCTTCAGTGATAAGACTGGTACCATCACAGAAGGTAAACTATCTGTAGTTGACTTTTTCCTTGCTGATGGAACACTTTATGCGGCTACTGGTGAAACTGATGCACCTGATTTTGACACAATGTCAGATAGTCTTAAAGCTGAAATGATTAATGGTATCGGTCTTAACAACGATGCCATGGTAGCTGATGGCAGTGCTGTTGGTAGTAACGCCACTGACCGTGCACTTCTTGATTTCCTTATTGGTCGTTCTCAACTTGATTTCGATACGAATACAATTACTGAGAAGCAACAATTCAACTCAGCAACAAAATTCGCAAGTGTAACGACTAAGGACGGAAAAACTTACATCAAAGGTGCTCCAGAATTCATCCTAAATGACTGCTACTACTATCTTGATAAAGATGGTAATAAACAAAACTTTACAGATGATATTAAAGCTCGTTTCCAAGAATTGTCATTGGAACAAGCTAACCGTTCAATGCGTTTGCTTGCTATCCTAAATACAGATGGTAATGATAAAGTCTTGATTGGTATCGTATGTATCCGTGATAACGTTCGTTCTTCAATTAAACAAACTGTTGAAACAATGAACCGTGCGGGTGTTCAAGTAGTTATGGTAACTGGTGACCGTAAAGAAACTGCTGTTGCTATCGCTAAAGAAGCCGGTATCGTCACTGGAGAAAATGACCTTGTCCTTACTCACGATGAACTCTCTGCCCTCTCAGATCAAGAACTTAAACAACAATTGCCTCACTTAAAAGTGGTAAGTCGTGCCCTTCCAATGGATAAAAAACGTCTTATTGAGGCAGCTCAAGACCTTGAAATGGTCGCTGGTATGACAGGTGATGGGGTCAATGACTCACCTGCCCTAAAATCAGCTGATGTCGGTTTCTCAATGGGTGATGGTACTGAAGTTGCACGTGAAGCTTCAGATATCGTTATCTTGAATAACTCATTGACTTCGATTGAAAAAGCCGTCCTCTATGGACGTACTATGAGTAAGTCAGTAAGTAAATTCATTATCTTCCAGTTAACCGTAAACGTGACGACTATTGCCATGTCGCTTCTCTCACCACTTTTGGGCCTCAAAGAGCCATTTACAATTATCCAAATTCTCTGGATTAACCTTATCATGGATACACTTGCTGCCCTTGCATTTGGTGAAGAGCCTACGCTAGACCGTTATATGAATGAAAAACCAGTTCCTAAGAAGGCAAACATCCTTACTGGATATATGAAATCTGCTATTGGTGTAGCCAGCGTCTTCATTACTCTTGTATGTTTAGCCATTCTTAAAAATGTTGGTGGTATCCAAGACTTTATCACAAATGGAACTGGCAACTTTGAAATGGTAACAACATTCACATTTACAGTATTTATCTATGCTGTCATCTTCAACTCACTTAACACACGTAGTAATGGATTCAATGTTTTTGAACATATCGGCGAAAACAAGAAATTCTCAATTGTAATGATTTCTATTGCTGTCGTTCAAACCTTGATTATTCAATTCGGTGGTAAAGTATTTAGTACCGTTCCAATGGATGTTGAACACTATATCGTTGCTCTTCTTATCGC
>OLOY01000966.1_pt1 | contig 14281 bp, 13 predicted proteins | sample 1672771 | NCBI WGS metagenome assembly OLOY01 (sample SAMEA3136722, study PRJEB25190) | human gut metagenome
TCTTAAGTACACGTTCTACCTCGCCGCCGAAATCAGCGTGTCCTGGTGTGTCGATAATGTTGATCTTTGTATCTTTGTAATGAATAGCTGTATTCTTGGATAAAATAGTGATGCCACGTTCACGTTCGATGTCATTGGAGTCCATGACACGTTCTTGAACTTCCTGGTTCTCACGGAATACACCGCTCTGCTTCAGAAGCTGGTCAACCAGAGTTGTTTTACCGTGGTCAACGTGTGCGATAATGGCTACGTTACGGACGTCTTCACGTTTTGTTCTCATAAAATGATTTCCTTTCCTCTTTAAATCTGAATGATTGGTAATGTATTTATTCCTATTATATGTGTTTTTTTCTTCAATAAGTTACCCGATTTTCCAGTTTACCACATTTTCCACAGATTACAAGGTGTTAAAATAATTTTTTTTATTTTTACAGATTCTGGTTCTAAACAAGAAAGCCTGTACATAACCTTATAAAGAACAATATAAGGTACGCCAGGGCAGGAGAACTGAAACTGCAGTCTGTCCTGAGAGGAAGGAGAACAAATTATGGCAGATAAAATTATTGAAAACAATCAGGTATCAATGATGGGCAAGATTGCAGCAGGATTCACCTTCAGTCATCAGGTGTTTGGTGAAGGCTTTTATATGACAGAGCTTATGGTAAAAAGGCTCAGTGATTCAGAGGACAGGATTCCGGTAATGGTTTCTGAACGGCTGATCGATGTGACACAGGATTATATTGGAGAGTATGTGGAGATCCACGGACAGTTTCGTTCCTATAACAGACATGAGGAGAAACATAACCGTCTGGTGCTTTCTGTATTTACCAGAGAATTGAAATTTGTAGAGGAAGAAGAGGATACAGTTCCGGTAAACCAGATTTTTCTGGATGGCTATATCTGTAAACCTCCGGTATACCGGAAAACTCCTCTGGGACGGGAGATTGCGGATCTGCTTCTGGCTGTGAACAGACCTTATGGAAAATCTGATTACATACCTTGCATCTGCTGGGGCAGAAATGCCCGATATGCTTCTGCCTTTGAGGTGGGCGGCCATGTACTGATCTGGGGCAGAATCCAGAGCAGGGAATATATGAAACGGACAGGAGAAAATGAGACAGAGAAAAGAGTGGCTTATGAGGTATCTGTGAGCAAATTGGAATATATAGAATAAAAAAGAGGTTTGGCTCCGTTACTGTGAACAAGCGCCGGGAAATAACATTTACTTGCAATTATTCAGAAACTGAGGTAATATAAGCGTATTCAAAAAACAAAAACAATTCAGGTCAGAGGCAGGTACCTTTTGACTCTGACATTATTTTATTAGATTAAGAGGAATTGTCTGTCATGGAAAAGGAATTTACAGAAGTTTACTGTGGAAGTGGAAAAGGCAAGACTACGCTGGCAGTTGGCCAGTGCCTGAGGGCCTCTGCCAACGGTAAGAGTGTGATCATTATTCAGTTTCTGAAAGGTAAGGAGCGACGCGAACTGGATTTCCTGGAGGAGCTGGAGAATCAGGATATCAAGATTTTCCGGTTCGAAAAGATGGAGAAATGCTATGAGCAGCTTAATGACCAGGAAAAAGAGGAAGAAAATAATAATATCCTGAATGCATTGAATTTTGCGAGAAAGGTAATCGCTACTCAGGAGTGTGATTTTCTGCTGCTGGATGAGATTCTCGGACTGCTGGATTATGGAATTGCCACAGAGGAGGCACTGGAGGAGATCCTGAAGCTGAAGGATGACAGTATGCATATTATTCTTACAGGAAGAGTTTTACCGGAGGGATTGCGTAAATATGCAGACAGTGTAACCACGCTGACTACAGAACTTCTGCATTGCGAAGCGGGTTGCTGGGAACAGAGTGAACAGTAACGTAAAAAGGTTATTGAGATAGAAAGTCGATAATAAAAATAATAGATACAGAAGAATAAGGAGGAAAGCAAATGGCAGTTTTTAAAGGTGCGGGCGTTGCGATTGTAACCCCTATGTATGAGGATGGTAAGGTTAATTATGACAAGCTGGAGGAGCTTCTGGAGTTCCAGATCGCCAACAGTACAGATGCCATCATTATCTGTGGAACCACAGGTGAGTCATCTACTATGACACATGGAGAACATCTTAAAACAATCAAATTTGCAATTGACAAAGTAAATAAAAGAGTGCCTGTTATTGCAGGTACAGGTTCCAACTGTACAGAAACTGCGATCATGATGTCAAAAGAGGCAGCTTCCTATGGTGCAGATGCACTGCTGGTGGTAACTCCTTATTATAATAAGGCAACACAGAAGGGACTGATCGCTCATTATACAGCCATTGCTGAAGCTGTACCGGAAACTCCGATCATTATGTATAATGTACCAAGCCGTACCGGATGTAACATTCAGCCTGCAACAGCAGTAGCTCTTGCAAAGAACGTAAAGAACATCGTTGGTATTAAGGCTGCAAGCGGAGATCTGTCACAGATCGCAACTATGATGTCCATGGCTGACGGATGCATTGAACTGTATTCCGGAAATGATGACCAGGTACTGCCGATCCTTTCACTTGGCGGACTTGGAGTGATTTCTGTACTTTCTAACGTGGCTCCAAAGGAAACTCATGATATGGTCATGAAATTCCTGGAAGGAGATATCAAGGGCGCAGCTGAGATCCAATTAAAGGCAATCCCACTGATCCATGCATTATTCAGCGAAGTAAATCCTATTCCTGTAAAAGCAGCCCTGAACCTGATGGGTAAGGAAGCAGGCCCGCTTCGTATGCCGCTGACAGAAATGGATGATGCAAATAAAGCAGTTCTGGCACAGGCTATGAAGGACTTCGGTATCAAACTGGCATAAGGAACAGGACAACGGAATTTGAAAGGAAATTACAAATGGTAAAGATTATTATGCATGGCTGCAACGGCCACATGGGGCAGGTGATTTCCGGACTTGTAGCACAGGATCCGGATGCGGAGATCGTAGCTGGTATTGATGTAGCAGACCAGGGTAAGAACAGCTATCCTGTTTACACAAATATGAAAGAATGTCAGGTAGAAGCAGATGCTCTGATCGATTTTTCTTCTGCCAAAGCGACAGATGCACTTTTGGATTATTGTGCAGAACGTAAGCTTCCGGTAGTTTTATGTACTACGGGATTAAGCGAGGAGCAGCTTGCGAAGGTGGAAGAGACAGCGAAGAAAGTAGCTGTTCTGAAATCTGCCAATATGTCTCTGGGTATTAATACATTAATGAAACTGCTCCAGGATGCGGCAAAAGTTCTGGCTACAGCAGGTTTCGATATGGAGATCGTGGAGAAACATCATCGTCTGAAACTGGATGCACCCAGCGGAACAGCACTGGCTCTGGCAGACAGCCTGAATGAGGCTATGGATAACCAGTATCATTATACTTATGACCGCAGCCAGAGACGTCAGATGCGTGATGATAAAGAAATCGGTATTTCTGCTGTACGAGGTGGTACGATCGTGGGAGAGCATGAAGTGATCTTTGCAGGTCCCGATGAAGTGATCGAGTTTAAGCATACTGCATATTCCAAGGCCGTATTTGGCAAGGGAGCAGTTGAAGCAGCCAAGTTCCTGGCAGGTAAACCGGCAGGACGTTATGAAATGAGCGATGTGATCAGCGCTAAATAATACAAAAGAGGAAATACATTTATGTTATCTGTAAATGTACTTCCTCTTTTTTTATTAATTTTTATAAGTCAGGAGCAGAACCTCTTTTCTGACATAGGGAAAACTATGGTCAATGAAATCAATGCAGATATGCATAATTTAGCAGGGTGCGTGAATCCTGCCACCTGGCTGCAGAAGTAGGACCGCCAAGAACTACCGAAATATAGGTATGGCCTTTACTGGATTGGGATAAGCCTATGAAACAGTATTTGGCTTTGTTTGTAAATCCGGTTTTCATTCCCTGTACACCCGGAACATTTCCAAGAAGGGCATTTGTGGTGTTTACATAGAATCTGCGTCCTGTGTTCAGACTGCTGAAGGAATAAGAGCCTGTCCGGATCAGGCTGCGGAAGGTCTGGTTGCGAAGTGCATATCGGGCAATTTTGGCAAGATCAGAAGCTGTGGTGTAGTGGTTATATCCTGCGTCCAGTCCATTTGGGGTAGCAAAATGTGTATTTGTGCATCCTATTTCAGCAGCCTTTTTGTTCATAAGCTTTACAAACTTGTCGGCAGAACCGCTGACATGTTCTGCAATGGCCACTGCAGTGTCATTATGGGAAGGAAGCATCAGTGAATATAGAAGATCCCGCAGGTAAAAAACTTCTCCTGCATTGGCATAGAGCTTGGAAGCTTCAATAGATGCTGCGTAGGGAGAGAATTTCACCTTTTCATTTAATTTACAGTTTTCCAGAGCAAGAATACAGGTCATGATTTTTGTGGTACTTGCATTTGCATGAGGGACATTTGCGTTTTTGGAGTATATGACTTTTCCGGTGTCTGCATTGATCAAAAGTGCACAGTCAGATGACAGATTGTAATTTAATCCGGAATGATGCAGAACTCCACTGTTGTCAAAGTAATAATTTACTTTCTTGATTTTTTGCTGCCCTGTGACAGCTTTGTAGTCAGAACCAAAATAGAATTTTCTGCCGGAAGCATCGGTGTACCATCCGGTAATTGCTGCTCCGTCTTTTCCTGCATAGTAATAATCTCCCTTATAGTGAATCAGAGAGTTGCGGAACAGGTATCCCTGGGAGCGGGTGCCGAAGTAGTATTTTTTACCGTTGACAGTGTGCCAGCCGTACCAGCGGTATCCGTATTTATTGAAGTAATAAGTTTTTTTTCCTATTTTCAGAAATTCATTTTTGGCAATTGTCTTGTCATCATACTGATAGGTCCAGTATTTCCCGGAGGCAACGAATTTTCCTGAAGCAGCAGGTTGGGGCCGGGAAAGAGAAATGGTGGCAGCCTGAGTTACATTACTGCTGAAAATAAGAAAAAATACAGTAAGGAACAGTAAAAAAATATTGCTTTTTCTCTTCATAAGACATCTCCTGTAAAATTAATAAAGAATGTATGTGTTACTGATAATCAGAATAGCACGAAAAAGTAAGTTTTTCCAGTATAGTACAAATTTTTTTGCACATATTAAACATACAAAGGTTACGGTTCACTCTGTGATCGGTAACGTACAATATTAATTCCGGAAGAATCTGTCCTGTCAGGGTGGAAGAGACCCGGAGAAAGGGAGAAAAATATGAGAAAAAATGCAAAAAAAATTTTGGTGGGCGCTGTGCTGATTCTGACTCTGGCCATTTTTACAGCCTGTGGGAGCAGGAATAATAATGTGGATGAGGTGGAAAAAGAGAATAACAAGACAACAGAGGAAAATATGGCAGAAGATGAGAGTGTAGATAAGAAGGATACAGATGAGAAGCCTTTAGATGAGAAGCCTTCAGATGACAGGGAAACAGGTGAGAATGGGGAAGAACAAAAGAAAGAAGACAGCAACAATGATGGCACCGTATCCGGTGAGCTTGGAAACAGTGTAAAGGATCTGGGCGAAGGCGTGGGAAATGCTGTTGAGGATGTGGGAGATGCAGTGGGAAATGCCACGGAAGGAAGGTAAGCCCTAAGCTTTTTGGAACGGTAGTGCGGATTTATGGGATGGGATCGTTGCTGGGAACGAAGTGAACAGTAACACAATAAATCCGCACTGTAAGTCCCAGGTTGCGGTATTGAGATAATTTATGGTATTATCATGATAAAGTGTAAGGCGGCAGCCACTGCAGATAAAAAATATACGGAGGTAGAAAAGAATATGAGATTTCGCCCATGTATTGATATACATAATGGAAAAGTAAAGCAAATAGTAGGAGGAAGCCTGACAGATGTGCAGGACCAGGCAGAGGAGAATTTTGTGTCAGAGCAGGATGGGGCGTTTTATGCCAGGTTATACAGGGAAGCCGGCTTAAGCGGTGGGCATGTGATCCTTCTTAACAGCCAGGATTCCCCATATTATGAGGCAACCAGGGCACAGGCATTTCTGGCGCTGAAGGCTTATCCCGGAGGTCTGCAGCTTGGAGGTGGGGTGAATCCTCAAAATGCCGGTGTTTATCTGGATGCAGGAGCCAGCCATGTGATCGTTACCTCCTATGTGTTCAGGGATGGCAGGATTTCCTGGGAAAAACTGGAGGAAATGGAGCAGGCTGCAGGACGGGAACATCTGGTCCTGGATCTGAGCTGCAGAAAAAAGGAAAGCAGCTATTATATAGTTACAGACCGATGGCAGAAATTTACAGATGTACCGGTAACACTGGAAACGATGGAAGAATTAGGAGAACATTGTGATGAGTTTCTGGTACATGCAGTGGATGTAGAGGGAAAAGCCCATGGAGTAGAGACAGAGCTGGCGGAACTCCTAAGCAGATATACAAAGCGGCCGGTTACCTATGCCGGAGGTGTTGGTTCTATGGCTGATATTGAACTGCTGAGAAAATATGGAAAAAACAATCTGGATGTTACGGTAGGCAGTGCACTGGATCTTTTTGGAGGGAAAATCCCATTCAGAGAGCTTGCAGAACTGCGCTAGAAGGTGCACTGAATCTGCAAGATCTTTATAATTGCGGAAGGAATTAGAGAATACATAGAAAAATAACAGAAAAAATATGAAATTTTTATAAAATGATGTTAAAATTCTGAAAGGTGTGTTATAATAGGTTCATCAAACAGCAAAGGGGATGGAAGCATGAAATTTATCATCAGCGGAAAAAATATAGCAGTTACCGAGGGACTGAGAACGGCGGTAGAGGATAAGCTCGGCAAACTGGAAAGGTATTTCACTCCTGACACCGAGATTGTAGTAACTTTAAGTGTTGAAAAAGAAAGACAGAAAATTGAAGTGACAATTCCTGTAAAAGGCAACATCATCCGTTCTGAGCAGATCAGCAATGATATGTATGTATCTATTGATCTTGTGGAAGAGGTCATTGAACGTCAGCTTCGTAAATACAAAAATAAACTGGTAGACAAACAGCAGGCATCAGCTAATTTCCAGAAAGCATATCTGGACAAGGATTACGAGGAAGACGAAGAAGTTAAGATCATCCGTACCAAGAAATTCGGCATCAAGCCAATGTATCCGGAGGATGCATGTGTACAGATGGAGCTTCTGGGACATAATTTCTTTGTATTCTATAATGCAGAGACAGATCAGGTAAATGTAGTGTACAAACGTAAAGGTAATACTTACGGATTGATCGAGCCGGAATTCTAGAAATTTTACAAGATCATAGAAATTCAGCCAGGTTTGGAAAAGGGAAATTTCCCAGGTTCCGGCCTGGCTGTTTTTATTTATCTGTGAGTTTTGACGTAGTATGGAAAATATGATAAAATGTAAGGAAATTGCAGCTGTGAAAATGGGCAGCTGCAAAAAATCCTGAAAAGAAAAGAGGAACATAATATTATGAGAGAAGCCGGAGTTTTAATGCCAGTTTCTGCACTTCCATCCCGTGTAGGTGCAGGAGAGCTTGGTGAATCAGCATTTCATTTTATAGAATTGTTAAAGAAAAATCATGTCAGGATCTGGCAGATTCTTCCTTTGAACCCTGTAGGATATGGAAATTCTCCCTATCAGCCATATTCTTCCTGTGCAGGAGATGACATTTATATCAGTCTGGATACTCTGGCAGAAGAGGGACTGCTCAAAAAATCACCAATGCTTTTTCTGGAAAAGTGTAAAAAGGTGGATTATGAAAGAGTCCGTCAGTACAGAGAACCCTATCTGAGAGCGGCATTTATGGCTTTTGTGGAGCAAAAGGGCTATGAGAAACCAGAGTATAAAGAGTTTGTTGCTCAATCCTGGGTCTATGAATATGGTGTTTTCCGTGCATTAAAGAAAGCAAACAACGGAGCCTGCTGGAATGAATGGCCAGAGGAAGACCGTACCTGGCCTGAGAACAGACACGTACTGGATACAGAGGCAGAAGCAGAAGCAAGATACCAGATGTTCCTTCAGTATATTTTCTATACCCAGTGGATGAAAGTAAAGAAAGCTGCCAATGAAGCAGGAATCCAGATTATGGGAGATGTTCCTTTCTATGTGGGACAGGACTCTGTGGATGTGTGGGGCGGAAAGGATAATTTCCTTCTGGACACAGATGGACGTCCGATTTTTATTGCAGGGGTACCACCGGATTATTTCAGCGCAGTAGGACAGAGATGGGGAAATCCAATCTATGATTGGGAGCATATGAAAGAGCAAGGCTATCAGTTCTGGATAGACAGGATCGGATATAGTAATAAACTTTTTGATATTATCCGTATTGACCATTTCCGTGCATTTGACACATACTGGAAGATTCCTGCTTCCTGCCCTACTGCCATTGAAGGGGAGTGGATCGAGGCACCGGGTTATGAGGTTATTGATATTCTGCAGGAGAAGATTCCGGGACTGAACCTGGTGGCTGAGGATCTGGGAGATCTTCGCCCGGAAGTACTTACCCTGAAGGATCATTACCATCTGAAGGGAATGAAGGTCTTCCTTTTCTCTGTTGAAACAGGTGGAAAATATGCCCGAGATATTTTCCATGATGTGGAAAATATGATCTTCTATACAGGAACTCATGATAATGATACAGTGATGGAATGGTATGGCAGACTTAGCACGGCAGCCAAGAGAAAATTCCGCAAATTCCTGAAGCGCAACGGAGCAAAACAGGGATCTGTAAAGGACAGAGTGCTGGCTTATACTCTGGGTAATCAGGCAGAATATGCTATTATTCCGCTGGCGGATATTCTTGGACTTGGAAAAGAGGGCCATATTAATACACCTGGAACTATCGGTTCCCCTAACTGGGAATGGCACCTGCCGGATTTTGTACAGGCAGAGAAGGAACTGGCTTCTTATGGCCGTCTGATTGTAAAGACAGGCAGAAGTTAAGTTCCTGGCTTGTGGTTTTGTTCTTGGTTTGTTCATGAAATATTTATTGTGTTCCACCATGGAAAGTGTTAAAATGGTCATTGTTGTGTATTAAATGAGATAGTGTATGCTCTAAAAAAGATAAACAGGAGTTAAATTTATGAATATGTTTTCAAAAGTATTCGGGAGCCGCAGCCAGCGAGAGGTAAAGCGTATTATGCCGCTGGTGGACAAGATTGAAAGTCTGCGCCCGGAGATGCAGAAGTTAAGTGATGAGGAACTGAAAGGAAAGACCAGAGAGTTTAAGAAACGTCTGGAAGAGGGAGAGACATTGGATGATCTTCTTCCGGAGGCATTCGCAGTTGTCCGTGAGGCCGGCAAGCGTGTTCTGGGCATGGAGCATTTCCGTGTACAGCTTATCGGTGGTATTATTCTCCACCAGGGTCGTATCGCAGAGATGAGAACCGGTGAAGGTAAAACTCTGGTAGCTACTCTTCCCTCTTACCTGAATGCCCTGGAGGGCAAAGGTGTGCATGTCGTAACTGTCAATGATTACCTGGCAAAGCGTGATGCAGATGAGATGGGACAGATCCACAGATTCCTGGGACTGACAGTAGGCGTTGTACTGAATGATATGAAGCAGGACGAGCGTCGTGCTGCATATAACTGTGATATTACTTATGTCACCAATAATGAGCTTGGTTTCGATTATCTGCGTGACAATATGGTTATCTATAAAGAACAGCTGGTTCAGAGAGATCTGCACTACTGTATCATCGATGAGGTGGACTCTATTCTCATCGACGAGGCACGTACCCCGCTGATCATTTCCGGACAGAGCGGTAAGTCAACCAAGTTATACGAGGCTTGCGATATTCTTGCGCAGCAGTTAGAGCGTGGTGAAGCCAGCCATGAGATGACCAAGATGGCAGCCATTATGGGCGAGGAGGTTATCGAGACCGGTGACTTCGTTGTAAATGAGAAGGATAAGATCGTCAATCTGACAGAGCAGGGTGTTCATAAGGTTGAGAATTTCTTCCATATTGAGAACCTGGCTGATCCGGAAAATCTGGAGATCCAGCATAACATCACTCTTGCACTTCGTGCACATAACCTGATGCACAAAGATCAGGATTATGTAGTAAAGGATGATGAGATTCTGATCGTTGATGAATTTACCGGACGTATCATGCCGGGCCGTCGTTATTCCGATGGACTTCATCAGGCGATTGAAGCAAAAGAGCATGTTAAGATCAAACGTGAGAGTAAGACTCTGGCAACTATTACCTTCCAGAACTTCTTTAATAAATATGACAAGAAGGGCGGTATGACAGGTACAGCTATCACAGAGGAGAAAGAGTTCCGTGATATCTATGCAATGGACGTTGTAGAGATCCCGACGAACAGACCGGTTATTCGTGTTGATCATGAAGATGCTGTTTATATGACAAAGAAAGAGAAATTCAATGCAGTTGTCAATGCTGTAGTGGAGGCTCATGCAAAACAGCAGCCTGTACTGGTTGGTACAATTACAATTGAAACTTCTGAATTACTCAGCCGCATGCTGAAGAGACAGGGAATCAAGCATAATGTATTGAATGCCAAGTTCCATGAACTGGAGGCAGAGATCGTAGCACAGGCAGGTCAGGCAGGGGCAGTTACCATCGCCACTAACATGGCTGGTCGTGGTACGGATATTAAGCTGGATGATGTGGCAAGAAATGCCGGTGGCCTGATGATCATCGGTACAGAGCGTCATGAATCCAGACGTATTGACAATCAGCTCCGTGGACGTTCCGGTCGACAGGGAGACCCGGGTGAATCCCGTTTCTATATCTCTCTGGAGGATGACCTGATGCGTCTGTTTGGTTCTGAGAGATTGATGAAGATCTTTACTTCTCTGGGCGTTGCCGAGAATGAGCAGATCGAGCATAAGATGCTTTCCAATGCTATTGAGAAAGCACAGGAGAAGATTGAGTTTAATAACTTTGGTATTCGTAAAAATCTTCTGGATTATGACCAGGTTAATAATGAACAGCGTGAGATCATTTACAAAGAGCGTCGTCAGGTGCTGGATGGTGAGAACATGCGGGATGCTATTTACAATATGATCCAGGATACAGTAGACAGCTATGTGGATATGTGCTTCTCTGATGATGTAGATTCTGAAGAGTGGGATTTGAATGAATTCAACGGAGCTATCAGCCCGATCATTCCTCTCAAACCTCTGACACCGGAGAGTGTAAAAGGCAAGAGAAGAAATGAGATCAAGCATGAACTGAAGGAAGAGGCTGTGAAGCTTTATGAAGCAAAAGAAGCTGAGTTCCCGGAACCGGAGCAGCTTCGTGAGCTGGAGCGTGTAGTTCTGCTGAAGAGCATTGACAGCAAATGGATGGATCATATTGATGATATGGAAATCCTTCGTCAGGGTATTGGACTGGCAGCTTATGGACAGAGAGATCCGGTTGTTGAGTACAAGATGAATGCCTTTGATATGTTTAATGAAATGATCAATTCTATCCAGGAGGATACTCTCCGTATGCTGTATCATGTACATGTAGAGCAGAAGATAGAGAGAGAGCAGGTTGCCAAGGTTACCGGAACCAATAAGGATGACAGTGGTGTGAAGAAGCCGGTTCAGAGAAAGGAAATCAAGGTATACCCAAATGATCCGTGTCCATGTGGAAGCGGAAAGAAATATAAACAGTGCTGTGGACGCAAGAAACCAGCCTGATGCTGATGTGTTAAATCATATCAACAGGGGGAAATTATTATGAAAAGAGAGTCTTTTGGCTCCCGCCTTGGCTTTATCCTGGTGTCTGCAGGATGTGCCATTGGTATAGGAAACGTGTGGAAGTTTCCATATATATGCGGAGCATATGGCGGAGCGGCCTTTATTCTGATCTACTTGTGTTTTCTGGTGATCCTGGGAATTCCGGTGTTGGTGTCAGAGTTCGCTGTAGGCCGTGGAAGCCATGTCAGTGTTGCAAAATGCTTTGACAGGCTGGCACCGGAGGGAACCTGCTGGAAACCTCTGAAATACATAGGCGTTATCGGCTGCTATATGCTGATGATGTTTTACACTACTGTAGGCGGATGGATGTTGTATTACTGCTTTAAAAGCCTGCGGGGAGATTTTGTGGGAGCGGATACCGAGGCTGTTACAGGGGCTTTTTCCAATATGATGGGAGATGCACCTACCATGGTTCTGTGGATGGTGATCGTCTGTGTAATAGGTTTTATCGTCTGCTTCATGGGATTGCAGAATGGTATTGAGAAAATCACCAAGGTAATGATGAGCGCTCTGCTGATCATTATGCTGGTCCTGGCAGTTCATTCTGTGATGATGGACGGAGCCGGTGAGGGAATTAAATTCTACCTGATTCCTGATTTTCAGAAAATCAGAGATGCAGGACTGGGAAACGTGATCTTTGCGGCATTGAGCCAGTCGTTCTTTACGCTGTCCATAGGCATCGGTGCTATGCTGATCTTCGGAAGCTATCTGGATAAATCCAGAAGTCTGACAGGGGAGGCTGTAAGCATTACAGTGCTGGATACCTTTGTGGCACTGACAGCAGGATTTATTATTATCCCGGCATGTTTTTCTTATGGAATCCAGCCGGATGCAGGCCCAAGCCTGATCTTTATCACTTTGCCCAATATTTTTGCGAAAATGAGCGGAGGGGCGCTGTGGGGAAGCCTGTTTTTCCTTTTCCTCAGTTTTGCAGCGATTTCAACGATCATTGCTGTATTTGAGAATCTGATCGCATTTAATATGGAGCTGTTTGGATGGAATCGTAAGAAAAGTGTATTGGTGTGTGCGGTTCTGGTAATATTGTTAAGTCTTCCATGTGTGCTGGGATTCAATGTATGGTCTGGCATTCAGCCTTTGGGAGAGGGAAGCACCATTATGGATCTGGAGGATTTTATTGTCTCCAATAACCTTCTGCCACTGGGCAGTCTGGGATATCTTTTGTTCTGTACCAGAAAAAATGGCTGGGGATGGGATGATTTTATTGCAGAAGTCAATGCAGGTGAAGGAATGAAATTTCCTAAGAGCCTGAGAGGTTATGTAGCTTATGGCATTCCCGCTATTGTAATCGTCATTTATCTGAAGGGATATTATGATAAATTTGCAGGTATGGGAACAGGAGTGCTGGCTGGCTGGATGATCGTAGCACTGGCACTGCTTGGTTTTGTGCTTTACTGTGCATTTGGTACAGGTAAAAGGAAAAGATAAGATAAATAAGTGTAAGAAAAAAAGCAGCAGATCACTCTGGGATTACTCAGAGAGTCTGCTGCTTTTTAGATGCTCCGGGAGACTGCTGAAATTGTTTGCGATAGGCTCTGGAAAAAGTACTGTATTCTGCAAACCCACTTTCCTGGGCAGCCTTGATCACAGGCATTCCCTGGTCAATAAGGGACCTGGCCATGAGAAGTCGTTTGTTTACGATGTAGTTGTGAAGGGTATATCCGGTTTCTTCTTTAAATTTGCGCATAAGATGATATTTACTCACATAATATCTGGCGGCAAGCTTTTCCACAGACAGGTCTGCCTGCAGATTGTGATTGATATACTGAAGAAGGCTGGCAATCTGTGAGTCGTAGGAATAGGACTTCTTGTCATAAATATATTGTTTTTCCAGAAAAATCCGGTTGAGATATACCATGAATTCCTGAAATAGCGCCTGGGTCAGGATCTCCTGTCCGAAGGCCTGGGTTCTGGCAGAATCCTCAAGCTGGAAGAGAGTTTCCTTTAATTTTTCCTGGAGATCGGAGCTCAGGCGGATAAGGTTGTAGCTGCGGTCTCTGGCCTTCTGGAAGCAGCTGAGCAGTTCCTGATGGGGAAGATCATTCTGGATCCAGAGGATAAAGCGTTCATAAGGAACAGAAGAATCTATCTCCGGTCTGTGAATGGCATGTCTGTCTACAAGAAGAATATCCCAGGGCTTCAGAGGGTAAGACCTGCCTTCAATATGGTAGGTGGCTTTGCCAGAGAGAAAGATCACTACTTTATGAAAATCATGATAATGCCAGGAAAACTCCCGGCTGGCCTGATCCCTGAGATGAAAAAGGCGGAAGGCTTCGTTGAGATATCCTGTTTTTTCGGATGGTTCATTTTGATCTGTGAAAAACATTTATCTATCCTCCTTTCCATATCATATCATTTGCCCTTGTAATACTGCAAGAGTAAGATGAAAAAATATGCTATAAAAATATTGACATTAGATAAAGATAATAGTATCATAAAAACACAAAGTTAATAGAAAAGCTTTGTAACTATTTCGAATGGGTAAAGAAATAGAAAACTGAATAGGCAGGTGATGCGTATGGGAAAGACTGTGATATCTGATATGCTACCCTCATATAGGACAATGAAATATAAAAGTCCTATATGGGGGTAT